>Ga0105239_10001009_pt1 | contig 39368 bp, 33 predicted proteins | sample KBSC44metaG_FD_92761 | JGI IMG/M metagenome (GOLD analysis project Ga0105239, IMG submission 92761) | Corn rhizosphere microbial communities from Kellogg Biological Station, Michigan, USA - KBS C4-4 metaG | ecosystem: Host-associated > Plants > Roots > Rhizosphere > Soil | place: Michigan, USA... | reverse complement strand
GGCGCCCGGTGTCGACGATCGTTGACGCATCCACTATCTGGGAGGGCGGTCAGTCGTCGTCGTCGCCCGACAGCACGGGATCGCGTCGGTTCTCCTGCTCCTCGGGCTCCTCGTCGACGCGTTCGGCCGCGTCCGCCTCGGAGACGTCCTGACCTTCGGGCACACCCTCCAGGTCGAGGGGCTTGCGGTGGTCTGCCATCTCGCTCATGGGTACCACGTACCCGCACGGTCCCCCGCCAAGCGCCGGGGTGGGGGTCGAGCAAGGAGATGGCATCCGCATCGGCCTGTGCGTGCTTTCTCGCAACCTCGTCTACGCGGCGCCGGGTGGTCCGACGCGCGGATGGTCCAACCGCGTCCGACGACGCCCGCGCATGCCGGACGCGAGCACTCGGGCGAGCACGGACGGACGGGCCAGGGAGGTGGTCGGCTCGACCAGGTTGAGCACCCGGTTGAAGGTGCGCGCGAGCTCGACCGAGGTGTGGGTGGCCCTGACGACGCGCATGATGTAGCGGTTGACCTGGTCCGTCCCACGCGCCTTCGGCCCGGTGGTCTGTGGATGCAGGAAGTCGGCACCGACGGCGATCGCCCACGGAGCGTCGATGATTCTCGCCGCCCGGCGGTGGAAGCGTCGCGGCAGCTGCTCCGAACGCAGCCCCACCTCGCGCACCGTCTCGCCGAGCGCGGCGGCCTGCAGCGCGGCGCAGGCCATCCCCTGCCCGTAGATCGGGTTGAAGCTGCACGACGCGTCGCCGAGCGTGACCAATCCCGGCAGCGGGTGGCGGAGCTTCTCGTAGTGCCGGCGCTGACTGGACGGGAAGCGGTACGACGCCACGCCCGACAGCGGCCCCGCGTGCTCGACGAGCTGGGCGACGGCCGGCGACAACAGGCTGTGAGCGAACTCGAGGACGTCACCCTCGGTCGTCCCGGGGACGTCGCCGTGCACCCCCGCCAACGTGACCATCCACCGATCGCCCTCCACGGGCAGCGCGGCCGCGGCGCGGAACGACGTGGGTGGGGACGTGCCGCAGACCAGGAAGCTGCCCTCGAGGTCGCCTGCGGTGCGCGGGAGGAATCCGCTGGCGTAGGCGCAGTCGATCCGCACCCGGGTCACCGGCGGCGCGAGCAGGCGCGACGACTCGAGCTGGTGCGCGAGGCGCGAGGAGCGACCGGAGCAGTCGACGACCAGATCCGCGCGACGCACCTCTCCGTCGACCACGACCCCCGCCACCCGCCCGTCGGACACGTCGACCCGGTCGGCGACGATGCCGTCCTCGATCCCGACGTTGTGCAGAGCCGACACTCGCCGGCGCACCACCTGCTCGAGCAGAGGGCGGGTCATGCTGAGCGCGGGGCGCCCCCAGTCGCCTTGTGCGCGGTAGCCGCCGGCCTGGTAGACCCAGGCGCGCGTGCCGTCGAGCCAGACCGCGCCCAGCTCCGCGAGCTCGTCGTCGATCCCGGGGAACCACCCGACGAGCCGGTCCAGGCCGGCGGTGAGCAGCAGATGCAGGTGCTTTCCTTGAGGTACGTGCCCGCGCGGTGAGGGAGCATCCGCAAGCCGCTCCCGCTCCAGGAGGACGACGTCGTCGACGAGGTCGGAGAGCACCCGAGCGGTCAGCAGCCCCGCGACACTCGCACCGACCACGATCGTGGACGTCATTGCCGAAGTGTGGCCCAGCCCAGCACTCAGCAGAAGACCTGTGGCCCGGCAGCATCGCGCTGCCGGGCCACGGGGTCGGAGGGTCAGTCGGTGACCACCGCTCTCAGGACGTCGACCTTCGCCGCCGACCGGGCCGGACCGACGGCGGCCAGGATCCCGGCGACCGCGGCCAACGCGACGTACAGCGCGATCTGGGGAGCGGGGATCGCGATCGCCTTGATCCCTTCGTCCTTGAGCGCCTGCGACAGCGCCAGCCCGATCCCGATCCCGAGGGCGGCTCCGCTCAGGGCTCCGATCAGCGAGATCACGACCGACTCCCAGCGGACCATGGCCCGGACCTGTGCGCGGGTCATCCCGACCGCACGCAACAGACCCAGCTCACGGGTCCGCTCGAACACCGACAGGGCCAGCGTGTTGACGATGCCGAGCAGCGCGATCAGCACGGCCAGCAGCAACATCACGGTCACGAAGGTCAGCAGCTGTCCGATGAAGCCGCTGGCCTCCTTCTCGAAGCCCTTCTGGTCCAGCACCTTGGCGTCCGGGTGGTCGGCCAGGGCGGCCGAGATGGCCTGCTGGACGGCCGCCTTGTCGGCGCCGGCGACGAGCGTGACCAGACCCGAGGCCACGAGCTGCGGACCGGCGAACGCGTTCTGCTCGGCGAGGCTGATCACGTAGTTGTCGCTGATCCACCCCTTGCCGTCGTAGATCGCGACCACGTGGAGCCGGTGCTTGCCCGACACCGCGAACTCTGCCGGAACCACCGAACCCAGCTTCCAGCCCTCGGCCGTGGCCGTCGACCTCGACACCATGACCCCGTCCTTGCCGAGGTCGGCGACCGAACCCTGTGAGACCTCGAGGTTCATGACCTCCTCGGCGGTGGCCGGGTCGACGGCCGAGTAGCTGGTGTTGCCGCCGTTGAAGTGCGCCTGTCCCCAGCCACCTGCCGACACCTTGTCCACACCGTCGACACCCTTGGCGGCCGCGATCACCGAGGGACTGAAGCCGGGGCCTTGGGCACTCGAGCTGGACAAGAACAGGTCCGCGTTCGTCTGGTCGGAGATGACGTCACCGAAGGACGCCTTCAGGGAGGAGGCGAACACACCCATGCTCACGACCAGGGTGAGGCCGATCATCAGGGCGGCAGCCGTGGACGACGTACGCCGCGGGTTGCGCAGGGCGTTCTGCTTCGCGAGCTCACCGGGCAGACCGCGCAGCTTGAGCGGCGTGGCGATCAGGGCCGCCAGCGGGCGGACCGCCAGGGGCAGGGCGACCATGACGCCCACGATGAGCGCGAGCAGCCCGACCCCGAAGATCCGCATGTCGGCCCCTCCGTAGAGGGCGGCGAGGATCCCCGCGGCACCGGCTCCGATGATGGCCAGACCGATGACGGCACGTCGCTTCGACGGCTTCTCGGCACCGGGCGTCGACTCGCGCAGCGCCTCGACCGGCAGCACCTTGGTGGCGCGACGGGCGGGTACGAGCGCGGCGACCACCGTGACGAGGGTCCCGACCAGGAGCGAGACCCAGATGGTGCGGGGCTCGAGCTGGAGGGAGGTACTCGGCAGGGTGAACCCCACCAGGTCCATCAACGTGGTCAGTGCCTTGGCGACGCCCATGCCGAGGACGACGCCGATCGCGGAGGCCGCGACCCCGAGCATGACCGCCTCGATCATCAGGCTCCGCAGCACCTGGCGACGCGTGCCGCCGATCGCACGCAGCAGTGCGATCTCCCGCGACCGCTGGGTGACGATCATCGTGAACGTGTTCCAGATGATGAAGGAGCCGACGAACAGGGCGATGCCCGCGAAGATCATGAACAGGATGCCCACGATCTTGAGGTCCTTCTGCACGGCGTCGGAGTTCTCCTGCGCGACGGTCTCTCCCGTCACCGCCTCGTCGCCCTGGGGAACGACGGCGCTGAGCCGCTTGGCCAGCTCGGCCTGGCTGACGCCGTCCACGGCGCTCACGCCGATGGTGTCGAAGTAGCCGGGGGTCCCCAGGACCTTCTGGGCCGTCTTGGTGTCGAAGTACGCCGACGTGGTGCCGCCGAGGTTCTTCTCACCGCCGAAGCCGACCGTGCCGACCACGGTGAACTCGCGGGTCGGACCCTGGAACAGCACCTTGATCGTTGAGCCGATCGCGATGTCGTGGTCCTCGGCGCTGGTGGCGTCGATGGCGACCTCGTTCGGGGCGTCCGGCGCGGTGCCGGAGAGCAGGTCGACGTCGCCGCGGAGGTCCTCGTCGGCCGGCATGTTGTACCCCATGGTGGGTGCGCCACCGTTGGTGAGGACGGCGCTGCCGTCGTTGTCGGTGAGCAGGGCGTAGCCAGTGACCGAGCCTTCGGCGTGGCGGACCCCGTCCACCTGGTCGATGTCGGTGAGGACCGCTGCCGGGATCGGGGCCCGACTGGTGCTGACTCCGTCGGTGGCGGTGTAGGGGGCGTGGGTGCGGACGACCGCATCCGTGCCCGCGGAGACCTTGCCGAAGAGCTGCTCGAAGGCGAGCCCCATGGTGTCGGTCAGGACGAGTGTTCCGGCGAGGAACGCGACGCCGAGTGCGATCGACGCCGTGGTGAGGACGAGGCGCAGCTTGTGCGCGATCATCGCTCGTAGGGTGGCGGTCAACATGGTCAGGCTCCTAGGTGCTTCATGTAGTCGAGGACCTCGTCGGCGCTGGCCGCGTGCATCTCGTCGACGACGTGGCCGTCGGCGAGGAAGATGACCCGGTCCGCGTAGCTCGCGGCGGTCGGGTCGTGAGTGACCATGACGACGGTCTGGCCGAGCTCCGTGACCGCCTTGCGGAGGAACCCGAGCAGCTCGGCACCGGACTTGGAGTCCAGGGCACCGGTCGGCTCGTCCGCGAAGACGATCTGCGGCTTGGACGCCAGCGCCCTGGCCGCAGCCACGCGCTGCTGCTGCCCACCGGACAGCTCCGACGGCCGATGTGAGAGTCGGCCCGTGAGACCGACAGTCTCGACGATGGAGGCGACCCAGTGGTCGTCGGGCTTGCGTCCCGCGATCCGGATGGGGAGGACGATGTTCTCCGCCGCGGTCATCGTCGGAAGCAGGTTGAACGACTGGAAGATGAAGCCGATCCGGTCGCGGCGCAGGAGCGTGAGCGCCTTGTCGCCCAGCGAGGTGATCTCGGTGTCGCCGAGGTACACCTCGCCCGAGCTGGGCCGGTCGAGACCGGCGAGCATGTGGAGCAGCGTCGACTTGCCGGAGCCCGAGGGCCCCATGATGGCGGTGAACTGGCCCTCGGCCAGTGCGACCGTGACGTTGTCGAGGGCCGGGATCGCAGCGTCCCCCGTGCCGTAGAACTTGCTGAGCCCCTCGGCCCGGGCCGCGGATGCGGTCGAGATCTGGGGAGTGTTGGTGATGACGGACATGTGTTCTCCTGAGGTTGGGCGCCACCTGTTCCAGCGGCTGTGACCAGCACACTCGAACGCCGCCTCGGTGCCCATCGGGCTGGGCGCACGGCTCCCGGTGCTGTCCGCGTGGTGGCTGCGGGCGATCGTGCGGCCAGCCACACCGGGGGGTTCGGGAACTGCCCTCCCCGCTCGGGGTCGTGGAGGGCCAGACTGCGGAGATGACCTGGCTGCGACGGCTACGCCGACGATCTCGCCGCGAGTGGTGGGCTGCCGTCCTGGTGCTGTCGGGCCTGACGGCGTTCGTGGTCCTCGTGTACGTCGTGATCGTGCTCGGCGGCGGCTCGCTCGTCGGCCGCACCGCCTCGCCGAGCCTGCCCCTCGCGGTGCTGGCGACCGCCGTCGTCGCGCTGGCGTTCGAGCCGGTCCAGGTCAGGCTCGAGCACGTCGCGTCGCGGACGATGCACGGCGGACTCGCCTCGCCGTACGACGTGCTGAGCCGGTTCTCGGAGACGGTCGTGGGCAGCCATCCCGCCGAGGAGCTGCCGTCGCGGATGGCCAGGGTGCTCGCCGAGGGCACCCGGGCGGAGTGGTCGCAGGTCTGGCTCGTCGTCGGCGACCGACCCAGGCTGGCCGCCACCTGGCCCCCGGGATCCACCCGGGAGCGGGTCGCCGGCGACCTGGCCACGAGCGAGGTGGCCGGGCGGCGGTCCCTCCAGGTCCGGCAGGCCGGTGACGTGCTCGGCGTCCTCGTCGTCCAGGAGAGCGAGCACGGGCCACTCACGTCGGTCGAGCAGCGGCTCTTCGAGGGTCTGGCCCGGCAGGCGGCCCCGGTCCTGCGCGGTGCCCGGCTCCGCGCGGAGCTCGAGCTGCGCCGGGCCGAGCTGTCGGCGCGCGCCGACGAGCTGCGTGGCTCGCGGGAGCGGCTGGTCGACCTCCAGGACGCCGAGCGCCGGCTGCTCGAGCGCGACATCCACGACGGTGCCCAGCAGCACCTGGTCGCCCTCGCCGTGAACCTGCGCCTCGCGCAGACGCTCGCCCCACGGTCACCGGACCGGGCGGACGCCATCCTCGCCGGCCAGGAGCAGGCCGCGCTCGACGCCGTCGAGACGTTGCAACACCTGTCCCGCGGCATCTACCCGAGGCTGCTCGCGGACGGCGGGCTCGCTCCCGCGCTTCGCCAGGCGGTCGACAACAGCCCGGTCCCCGTGCAGGTGATCGCGCACGACCTGGGGCGGCTCGCGCCCGCCGTCGAGACCGCCGCCTACTTCTGCTGCCTGGAGGCCGTGCAGAACGCCGCCAAGCACTCGGGTGCCGCCACGATCCGCGTCGAGCTCCGGCAGGTCGCCGGGTCACTCGAGTGCGTGGTCGCGGACGACGGCAGCGGCTACGACGTCGGGACGACGGCCGCGGGCACCGGTCTGACGAGCATGCGGGACCGCATCGAGGCGGTCGGCGGCACGCTCGCCACCCGGTCGACCCCGGATCTCGGCACCCGGGTCGTGGCCCTGCTGCCGAGGGCGGGTGACTGACGTGCGAGCGCGCGTGGCGTGGCTGCTGGCCGGACTCACCGGGATCTTCTGCGTGGCCGACGCCGTGCTGACCGCGCAGTACCGGCCCCTCCTCTCCGAGGCCGCGGTGGCACAGCACGGCTTCCCCCTCGTCAACGGTGCGGTGCTGGGGTCCGCCGTCCTGGGGGCGGTGATCATCGCGCGCTACGAGCGCCACCCGATCGGCTGGCTGCTCAGCGTGGTCGGGACGAGTGCGGCCTTCTCGCTGCTGACCGAGGCCTACGCCATCTGGGTGGTCAGTGACGGCGGGCCGGGCTCGAGGGGTCTCGCCGGGGTGTCGGGGTGGCTCTCCGCGCTGCTGGGCGGCCAGCTGGCGATCGGGGGTCTCGCGTGGATGTTCCTGCTGGCTCCGGACGGTCACTTCCTCTCCCGACGCTGGCGGTACGTCGCTGCGGTGCCCGCGGCCGGGGTGCTGTGCTGCACGCTGTCGCTGCTCGCCACGGACCCGACGACGTACGACCTGCTGTCCGAGGAGCCGGCCGGCGTCCGCGGCGCGCTCTTCAGCATCGGCTTCCTCCTGATCAGCCTCGGACTCGTCGCGGCGGTCGCCTCCATGGTGGTGCGGCTGAGGAGGAGCCACGGCGAGAGTCGCCGGCAGGTCATGCCGATCGCCCTGTCCGTGGTCCTGGTCACCGCCGGCATCGTGGCGCTCGGCGTGGTCGAGTCGGTCAACGGCGGTCGGCAGACCTGGGCCGCGTCGCTGCCGCTCTATGTCGCCTACCTGCTGATGCCGGTGCTGTTCGCGGTCGCGGTGCTGCGCTACCGGCTCTACGACATCGAGGTGATCATCAACCGGACGGTCGTCGTTGCGGTGGGCACCGGGTTCGCCGCGGTCGGCTACACCACCCTGGTCGTCGCCGTCGGCAAGGCCGTGGATCGTCAGACGAGCGGCTTCTGGCTGTCCCTGCTGGCGTTCGCCCTCGTCGCGCTGGCGTTCCAGCCGCTCCGTCGCTGGGTGGTCCGGTTCGCCAACCGTTTGGCCTACGGGTCCCGGGCTCAGCCCTACGAGGCGTTGTCGGACTTCAGCGACCGCCTCGCCGAGACGCCGGCGCCGGACGCACTCCTGCCGGCCGTGGCCGATGCGGCCGGCCGGGCCGTGTCCGCACGACGGGCCCGGGCGAGCCTGGAGGTGCCGGGCGTGGCGACCACGTCTGCTGAGTGGGGCGTCGACGACGCCGAGGGCACCGACGAGCACGTCGTCGAGGTGCGCACCGCCGGCACCCGGCTGGGCACCATCGAGGTGTGGATCCCGAAGGGACGCCGGCTCCGCCCGTCCGACGTACGCCTGCTCACGGCGCTCTCCGACCAGGCCGCCGTCGCCTTCCGAAACGCCGCGATGGAGAGCCAGATGGCGGCGAGCGTGGCCGAGCTGGACCAGACGACCCGTGAGCTCTCCGCCTCGCGCTCGCGGATCGTCGAGGCGGACGACGCGGCACGACGGACCCTCGAGGAGGCCATCTCGCGCGAGGTGCTGCCGCGGCTCGTGGCGCTGCCCGACCGGCTGGTCGTGGCCCGGCGCGCCGTCGCCCTGGGGGAGCCCGCCAACGGGATCGATCTCCTCGTCGCCGCCACCAACGACGCCCTCGAGTCGCTGCGCGAGCTGACCCGCGGCGTCTTCCCGACCCAGCTGTCCCGGTCGGGTGTCGAGCCCGCGCTCCGGTCGCTCCTCGCGGGCAACGGTTCGGCCTCGACGCTGCACGTCGACGCGTCCCTGTCCGGTCGGCGGTTCTCCCCCCGGGTGGAGGCGGCCGTCTACTTCTGCTGTGCGGAGGCCGCGCGCTCGGCGTCGAGCCTGTCCTCCCTGGAGCTGAGCGTGACCGGCGACGACCTGGTGCTGGAGGTGGCGGGGGTCTCCGCCGGCGAGGTCGACCTGCAGGCCATCGGGGACCGGGTCGGGGCGGTCGCCGGCTCCGTCACCACCGAACCCGCCCTGATCACGCTCATGATCCCGGTGCGTGCGGCACCACCCGGTGGGTCACCCGCCGGCCGCGTCCCAGGCCTCTGAGAGGCGGTCCGGGCCGAACACCGCCTTGGCGATGTACGACGCAGCGCCGCAGTCCGCGAGGTCGTACTGGTCCTCGTCGTAGGTCGACAGCAGGATCACGACCGGGGGCCGGGCGCCCGCGCGCAGACGCCGAGTCGCCTCGATGCCGTCGATGCCCGGCAGGTTGACGTCCATCAGCACCACGTCGGGGAACAGCTCGGTGGACATCGCCAACGACTCCTCGCCGGACGCGGCGGAGCCCACCACCACGAAGCCCTCGGTCTCGTCGACCACCGCGCTCATCGCCCGGCGGAACGGCTCCTGGTCGTCCACGACCAGGACGCGCAGATCCGGCATCGGCCACCTCCTGACGTCATGGTCCCGCGACCCGGTGCGGGCGGGGAGGTGGTTGGCCGCATCGCGGCGCGCGGTTGACCGCCCGGTCGCTCAGCGGCTCGTGGCCCCACCGGTGGCGTCGAGGTAGGCGAGCACCGCCATCACCCGACGGTTGACGTCCGACTCGTGGACGAGGCCGAGCTTCTGGAAGACCGTGCCGACATGCTTCTCGACCGCTCGCTCACTCATGAAGAGGGTCTTGGCGGTGGCCGCGTTGCTGCGCCCGGTCGCGACCTCCTGGAGGACCTCGAGCTCGCGGTCGGTCAGCCCGAGGAGGGCCGACGTGCTCTCGGTCGACCTGCGGGCGAGCAGTCCCTCGACCACCTTCGGGTCCAGCGCGGAGCCGCCGCGCGACACGTCGTACAGCGCTCGGACCAGGTCGTCGACCTGACTCACCCGCTCCTTCAGGAGATAGCCGAGCCCCTCGACCCCGTCGGAGAGCAGCTCGAACGCGTAGTCCTCCTCGACGTACTGCGACAGCACGACGACACCGGTCTCGGGGAACTCGGCCCGGATCCGCTTCGCGGCGTCGATCCCCTCGGTGGTGTACGTCGGCGGCATCCGGATGTCGGTCAGCACGGCGTCCGGGCGGTGGGCGGCCACGGCGGTCAGGAGCGCGTCGGGGTCGGCGACCGTCTCGACCAGATCGATGTCGGCGGTCTCGGTCAGCAGTCCCGCCACTCCCTCGCGAACCAGGAAGTTGTCGTCCGCGAAGACGACGCGCACGGTCATGCCTCACTGTAGGCCCGACGCGCACGGAGCCCGCCACCGCGAGGTGGCGGGCTCCGGTCGAACCGGTCAGCGTGCGGCGGGACTCAGGTGCCCTGCAGCCACTGGTTGACCAGGTCGGGGTTGGCGTCGATCCACTTCTTGGCGGCGTCCTCCGGCTTCATGCCGTCCTTGGCGATGTACTCGGCCACCTCGTTCTGGTCGTCGTTGGTCCAGTGGAACTGCTTGACCAGCGTGACCGCGGGGGAACCGGAGTCGGCGAACTTCGTCGAGATCAGCTTGTTCAGGTGGTACGGCGGGTAGTCGCAGGCCACCTTGGCGGCGTCGGCGTCACAGCCCGGCGTGTACTTGGGCAGGTGCACCCGCACCAGCTTCATCTCGGAGAAGAACCACTGCGGCTCGTAGAAGTACGCGAGCAGCGGGGTCTTGTTCTTCTCGGCGCTACGGAAGCTCTGGATCAGCGCGGCCTCGCTGCCGCCGACCACGACCTGGTAGTCCAGGTTGAGGTTCTTCACCAGGGCCTCGTCGTTGGTGACGTACGACGGGTCGCCGTCGAGCAGCTGACCCTTGCCGCCGGACTCGGAGGTCTTGAACATCGAGGCGTACTTGTTCAGGTTCTTCCAGTTGGTGATGTCCGGGTACTTCTGCGCCATCCACGGCGGGACGTACCAGCCGATGATGCCTTCGTTCCCGGTCATCCCGGCGTCCTCGACGGTCTTCTGGTCGGTGACGTACTTCTTGACCAGGTCGGCGTGGCCCCAGTTCTCCAGGATGGTGTCGATCGTGCCGCTGGACATGCCCTGCCAGCCGACCTCTTCCTTCACGTTCTTGTAGTTGACCGTGCAGCCGAGCTTCTCCTGGGCCACAACCCCTACGACGTAGGCGTCCGCGACGTACCCGGTCCACGGGTTCACCGCGATGTTGAACGTCCCGCAGCTCTTGCCGGAGCCGGAGGTGGTGTTGTCCTTGATGCCGCCGCCGCCACACGCGGACAGCATCAACGCGGCTGCGGCGGCGACGCCGATCAGCCGGAGGTGCAATGGTCGTCTCATCCGTTTCCTTCTTCCCTGTGAGGTCCTTGAGGAGTGATGCTCGTCAGCCGCGGCCGTAGCGGGCGGCGGAGTAGCGCGCGACTCGATCCAGCATCACCCCCAGCGCGGTGATGGCGATGCCGGCGGCCAGACCCTTGCCGAAGAGCTGGTCCTGCGAGAAGCCCGAGACGACGAGGTATCCCAGACTGCCTCCGCCGACCAGTCCCCCGATGACGACCACCGAGAGCACGTACAGCAGGCCCTGGTTGGTGGCCAGCACCAGCGACTCGCGCGCCATCGGGATCTGGACCTTGAGGATCATCTGCCACGACGTGATGCCCGATGCGCGAGCCGCCTCGACGGTGGTGGACGAGACCCCACGGATGCCGTCGGCGACGAGCTTGGTCGCGATCGGTACGCCGTAGGCCACCGCGGCCACGATCGCGGTGAAGCGACCCACCCCGAACAGGGCCAGTGCCGGCACCAGGTAGACGAACGACGGGATCGTCTGGAAGGTGTCGAGGAACGGCCGGATCGTGACGTCCGCGACCCGGTTGCGACCCATGGCGACGCCCAGGACCAGCGCGATGATCATCACCAGGATCGTGGCGACCAGGGTCATGGTGAGGGTGATCATGGAGTCGTTCCAGAGGCCGGTCCCGAGGATGATCGCCTCGCACACCGCGACCGCCACCAGCGCCCGGATCCCGCCGAGCACGAACCCGACCGACAGCAGGACGAAGGCCATCAACCACCACGGCGACTGCGCCATCAGGTCCTGCAGCGGGTTCAGCAGGCCATAGGTGACGAGGTTCTTGAAGCCGGTCGTGAAGGTGTCGACCTGGTTGACGAACCAGTTGACGAAGTCGTTGATCTTCCGCGCGATGTCTCCCCCGAAGTCCCAGGACTCGGGGAACTGGGCCAGATCGATGTACTGCCGCGAGAGGTAGACGCACACCAGGACCGGAATCGCGACGACGCCGAGGCTGATCCGGCGCATCAGCGCCGACGGCCTCCTTCGACTCACCCGGGAGTCCTCGCTGGCCCATCGCGGCAGCCGCTCGAGCACGACGTTGGTCAGCATCACGCCCATCCCGGAGACGGAGGCGACTCGACCCTGCACGCGCTCGCGCCGCTCGCTGGCCGCCGTCGTGGTGCGGTCGAGCATGATCGCGATCATCACGATCAGACCTCCCGCGACCGCCGCCGTACCCACGTCGAGGTTCTGGAGCGCGTTCATCACGTCCTGGCCGAGGCCCGGCCCGGCGACGAAGGCCGAGATCACGGCCATCGACAGCGCGGCCATCGTGCACTGGTTGATCCCCACGACGATGGTGCGCCGGGCCATCGGCAGCTGCACCTTGCGCAGGAGCTGGCTCTGGGTCAGTCCCATCGACCCCGCCGCCTCGATGGTGGTGGCCGGCACGGTCCGGATGCCGTGCTCGGTGATCCGGACCAATGGCGGCAGGGAGTAGATGATCGTGAGCACGACCGCCGAGGACGCGCCGATCCCGAAGATCAGCGCCAGCGGAGCCAGGTACGCGAACGACGGCATCGTCTGCATGATGTCGAGCACCGGCGTGATCGCCGCGGAGAGCCACTTGCGGCGCGACATGGCGATGCCGACGGGGATGCCGATCACGATGCAGGTGACGACCGCGATCACGGTGATGATCAGCGTGTCGATGCCGTCCTGCCAGAGGCCGCAGAAACCGAAGAGCAGGACCGTCACGATGACCAACAGCGCCCATCGGACGCCGGCGGCGGCAAGACCGACCCACCCGAGCAGGGCCACGACGCCGAGCCATCCGATCTCGGGGACCGGGCGCGGGGGCGAGGGGATGCTGACCAGCTGCTGGATCTGGGTCACCAGCCAGTTGAAGAAGTCCGAGATGTTGCCGATGACGCCGTGGAAGAACCAGTTGGTCTGCGCTGCTGCCTGGATGTCGTCACGGAGGCCGTTGATCCAGGTGTCGAAGCTGTTGAGCTGCTGGAACGGCACGGCCAGCGTGTTCTGGCCCTTGAGCAGCGACCAGCCCACGACCCAGACGACCGCGATCCCGAGCAGCTTCCACCCGGTGTGGCGCTTGTCCCGGGTGACGATGCGCGGCTGCTCCTCCTTCGGGGGCGGGGCCGCTGCCGGCTCGGGAGCGGTGTCGACGGCGGTCACGACGCGTGCTCCTCCGCGACGACGACCCGGAGGATGTCCTCGTCGTCCACGACGCCCACGACCCGGTCGCCGTCGACCACGCGGACCGGACCCTCCGCGGCGAGCACGGCTCGAGCGGCTTCCCGGACGACGGTCTCGGCCGGCAGCGACGTTCCGCTGTCCGCCTCGCCGGGCTTCGCGTCGCGCATCACCCAGCGCAACGTGAGCACGTGGGACTTCGGGACGTCGGAGACGAAGTCCTTGACATAGTCGTCCGCCGGTGCACCGACGACCTCGTCGGGCCGGCCGACCTGGACGACCGCGCCGTCGCGCATGATCAGGATCCGGTCGCCCAGCTTGAGCGCCTCCGCGAGGTCGTGGGTGATGAACACCATCGTCTTGCCGACCTCGTGGTGCAGCCGGATGACCTCGTTCTGCATGTCGCGGCGGATCAGCGGGTCGAGCGCGGAGAACGGCTCGTCGAAGAGCAGCACGTCCGGGTCGGCGGCCAGGGCGCGGGCGAGGCCGACGCGTTGCTGCATGCCACCGGACAGCTGGTCGGGGTAGGAGCGCTCGTAGCCGGACAGACCCACCAGGTCGACCATCTCCTGGGCCCGCCCACGCCGGTCGCCGCGATCGTCACCGCGGACCTCCAGCCCGAACCCGACGTTGTCGATCACCTGCCGGTGGGGGAGCAGGCCGAAGTGCTGGAACACCATGCCGACGCGCTTGCGCCGCAGCTCGCGCAGCGCCTTCTCGTCGCAGGAGGTGATCTCCTCACCGCCGAGGTGGACCGAGCCCGCAGTCGGCTCGATCAGCCGGGTGAGCATCCGGACCAGCGTCGACTTGCCCGACCCGGACAACCCCATGACGACGAACACCTCGCCGGGCGCCACCTCGAAGCTGACGTCCTTGACCGCCATCACGCAGCCGGTCTTCTCCTGCAGGTCCTTGCGCGACAGGTCCGCGTCGGGCGTGCCGATGATCTTGTCGGCGCGGGCGCCGAAGATCTTCCAGAGTCCGTCGACCGTGAGGGCGGCGTCGCCGGTGCTGCCGGCGGTGGCCTGACGGTGCTCGGGTTCCATCGTGGGCGCGGTCATCCGGTGACCTCCTTGTCGGCCGGGCCGGCCGGGTCGGCCTGCCCGTCGGCGACGGCCGCGTTGCGCGCGTCGCCGGGTGGGAAGAGCGGCATGCGGTCGCGATGCCGGTAGTACGGGACGTCGAGGGCGGCCAGCGGGGTGTTGCCCATGATCAGGTCGGCCGCCTTCTCGGCGACCATCATCACCGGCGCGTAGATGTTGCCGTTGGTGACGAAGGGGAAGACCGACGCGTCCACGACACGCAGGCGCTCGACCCCGTGCACCCCCATGGTGGTGGGGTCGACGACGGCGTCGTCCTCGATCCCCATCTTGGCCGTGCACGACGGGTGGAGGGCGGTCTCCGCGTCGCGGGCGACCCACGCGAGGATCTCGTCCTCGGTCTCCACGGAGGGTCCGGGCGAGAGCTCGCCGGCGTTGTACGGCGCGAGGCCGGGCTGGTTGAGGATGTCGCGGGCGACCCGGACGGCCTCGACCCACTCCCGCCGGTCGTTCGGCGTCGAGAGGTAGTTGAAGAGCAGTGACGGGTGCTCGCGCGGATCGGTCGAGCGGATCCGCACGTGGCCGCGGGTGTCGGCGTACATCGGACCGATGTGCACCTGGTAGCCGTGGCCCTCCGCCGGGACGCTCCCGTCGTACCGGATGGCGACCGGCAGGAAGTGGAACATCAGGTTCGGGTAGTCGACGTCGTCATTGCTCCGGACGAAGCCGCCGCCCTCGAAGTGGTTGGTGGCACCGAGCCCGCGCCGGTGGAACAGCCACTGGTAGCCGATGCCCGGACGCGCCCGCATGCGCAGGCCGGGAGCGATCGAGACGGGCTGCTTGGACGCGTACTGGACGTAGACCTCGAGGTGGTCCTGCAGGTTCTGACCGACGCCGGGCACGTCGGCGACCACGCCGATGCCGAGCCTGGCCAGGTCCTCGGCGTTCCCGACGCCGGACAGCTGCAGCAGCTGGGGCGTGTTGATCGCGCCACCGCAGAGGACCACCTCGCCGGCATCGACCTGTCGACGGAGACGGCCACCTCGCTGGTAGTCGACGCCGACCGCGTGCTGGCCCCGGAACCGGATGCCGGTGACGAAGGACAGCGTGTGCACGGTGAGGTTCTTCCGCTTCAGCACCGGGTGCAGGTACGCCCGGGCGGCCGAGAGCCGGCGACCCCGGTGCAGGTTGCGGTCGAACCGGGCGAAGCCCTCCTGCCGGTACCCGTTGACGTCGTCGGTCAGCGGGTAGCCGGCGTCCTGGGCCGCTTGGAAGAACGCGCCGAAGAGCGGGTTCTCGGCGGGGCCTCGCTCCAGGACCAGCGGGCCGTCGCCACCGCGCCAGTCGTCGGCGCCCACGCGGCCGTCGGGGAGGAGCAGCGTCTCCATCCGCTTGAAGTAGGGCAGGCAGTGGGCGTAGTCCCACTCCTTCATCCCCGGCTCGGCCGCCCAACGCTCGTAGTCGAGCGGGTTGCCGCGCTGGAAGATCATCCCGTTGATGCTGCTCGAGCCGCCCAGCACCTTGCCGCGGGCGTGGTAGATCCGGCGCCCGTTCATGTGCGGCTCCGGGTCGGACTCGTACTTCCAGTCGTAGAAGCGGTTCCCGATGGGGATCGTCAACGCGGCGGGCATGTGGATGAACGGGTCGATCTTGAAGTCGGAGCGACCGGCCTCGAGGAGCAGCACGCTGGTGCCCGGGTCTGCGGAGAGGCGGTTGGCCAAGGCGCACCCGGCCGACCCGCCGCCCACGATCACCACGTCGTACCGCACCGTCATCGCCTCACCCCTCCCCGTCGGGGCCACCGGGGGAGCCGTCGAACCAGCGCTGCTCGGTGGGCCGGATGTTGTGCCAGACGTGCTTGGTCTCGCGGTACTCCGCCAGACCCGCCTCCCCGAGCTCCCGGCCGAACCCGGACTGCTTGTACCCGCCCCACTCCGCCTGCGGCACGTAGGGGTGGTAGTCGTTGATCCACACCGTGCCCATCCGCATCCGGGCGGCGACCCGCTGCGCCTTGCCGGCGTCCTGGGTCCAGACCGCGCCCGCGAGGCCGTAGGTGCTGTCGTTGGCGATCGCGACCGCCTCGTCCTCGCCGCGGAACGTCTCGACGGTCAGCACCGGCCCGAACGACTCGTTCTGGGTGACGCTCATGTTGCTGGTGCACCGGTCGAGGACCGTGGGCAGGTAGTAGAAGCCGTCGGCGAGGTGCGGATCGTCGGGCACGGCGCCGCCACAGCGGAGCACGGCACCCTCGGCGATCCCGGCCGCGACGTACGCCGCCACCTTGTCGCGGTGCGCGGCGCTGATCAGCGGACCCGTCTCGGCCTTCGGGTCGTCGGGACCGCCGAGCCGGATCATCTGCGCCCGCTCGACGAGGGAGTCGACGAACCGGTCGTGCAGCGACTCCTCGACGAGCAGGCGCGCGCCGGCCGAGCACACCTGCCCGGAGTGCAGGAAGACCGCGGTCAGCGCGTAGTCGAGGGCGACGTCGGTGTCCGCGTCGGCGAAGACGATGTTGGGGTTCTTGCCGCCGAGCTCCAGGGCCACCCGCTTCACGGTCGCGGCCGCCTCGGCCATGATCCCGCGGCCGGTCTGGACGCCACCGGTGAACGAGACCAGGTCGACCCGAGGGTCGGTGGCGAGGGCCGCACCCGCCTCGGGGCCGGCGCCCAGCACGAGGTTGCCGACACCGGCCGGGAGACCGGCCTCGGCCAGCAGGCGCATGAGGTGGATCGAGGTGTGCGGGGTGAGCTCGCTCGGCTTGAGCACGAAGGTGTTGCCGGCAGCCAAGCACGGCGCCACCTTCCAGGAGGCCTGCAGCAGCGGGTAGTTCCACGGCGCGATGAGTCCGCAGACACCGACCGGCTCGTGGACGACCCGGCTGACCACGTCGGCGTTACCGGTGTCGACGACGCGTCCGGCGTCCTCCGCCGCGACGCGGCCGTAGTACCGGAGCACCGCGACCACGTCGGCCACGTCGTACCGGCTCTCGACGAGGCGCTTGCCGGTGTCCTGCGACTCCGCGAGCGCCACGGTCTCGGCGTCCCGCTCGAGGAGATCGGCGGTGCGCAGGAGCAGGTCGCCGCGCTCGCGCGCCGACGTCGCCGGCCAGGGGCCCTCGTGGAAGGCGCGGTACGCCGCGGCGATCGCCCGCTCGGTGTCGGCGGCGGTGGCCTCGTCGACCTCGCCGACCAGCGTCCCGTCGGCGGGGCAGTGGATGGCGCGTCGACCGCCGGCCGACGCTTCCTCCCACACTCCGTCCACGAAGAGCTCAGGCATCTGCCGCGCCTTCTTCCCTCTTTGCGACATCCACAGGCGAGTTGCGTGATCTGCAACTCGGTGCTTATGTCGCAACGATCCCTATACGGAGGATAGGTGACCTAGACCACACGTCAAGGGTCACCCCCAGATTGTCACGCCGGCGTGCCCTTGGGGAGAGGGTGGCGGCCGGGCGCTCGCCCTCGCTAGCTGCGCCGGCCCCACCCGAGGCGGTGGGAGACCTCGAGCGCGGCCGCGACCACCATCGGCACGGCCTCGGCCAGCCGCTTCTCGTCCAGCCGGAACGTCGGCCCGGAGATGCTCATCGACGCGATGATGTCGCCGTGGGCGCTGCGGATCGGCGCTGCGGCCGCGGTCAGGCCGAGCTCGAGCTCGTCGACGGCGAGTGCGTACCCGACCCGGCGCACCTCGGCCAGCTCCTCGGCGAGCTTGCGCCGCGACGTGATCGTGAGGTCGGTGAAACGCGGGAGGTCCGGGAGCGCTGCCGCGAGGTCGTCGTCGGAGAGCTCGCTGATCAGCACCTTGCCGTTGCTCGTGGCATGGAGGGGGATGCGCTGGCCCACCCAGTTGTGGGACTGCAGGGCCGAGGAGCCGGCGGCCTGGTCGAGGTAGAGGGCCGAGGTGTCCGACCGGACCGTGATGTTGACGGTCTCGCCGGTGTCGGTCGCCAGCTGCCGGGACACGGGACGGGCCTCGGTCACCACGTCCAGCCGGGCCGTGGTCGCACCCGCCAGCCTCAGGTTGCCGACGCCGAGCCGGTAGCGGCCGCGGTCGTTGATCTGCTCGACCAGGCGGTGTGCCTCGAGCGTGGCCAGGAGGCGGAACGCGGTGGACTTGTGGACACCGAGCCCGCCGGCGATCTCGGTGACGCTCGACTCGCCGTCGTGCGCGAGCAGCTCGAGGATCGTGATCGCCCGGTCGACCGACTGCACCGGGGCCGCTGCCCCGGCCGGTGGAGGGGCGTCGTGCGCCGCCGACATGGTGCGCAGCCTAGGTCACGGGTTGCGCATCGCGCGACATGTCCCCCGACACGCAACAAGCCAGGTGCTAGCGGAACACCACGGTACGACGTCCGTTGAGCAGGATCCGGGTCTGGGAGTGCCAGCGGACGGCGCGGGACAGCACCTGCGCCTCGACGTCGCGCCCCGACGCCACCAGCTGGTCGGGACTCAGCGTGTGGTCGACGCGGGTGACGTCCTGCTCGATGATCGGGCCCTCGTCGAGGTCGCCGGTGACGTAGTGGGCGGTCGCGCCGATCAGCTTCACCCCACGGTCGAACGCCTGGTGGTAGGGCTTGGCGCCCTTGAAGCTCGGCAGGAACGAATGGTGGATGTTGATCGCCCGACCGCTCAGGTGCCGGCACAGGTCGTCGGACAGGATCTGCATGTAGCGCGCGAGCACGACCAGGTCGATGCCCAGGTCGTCCACCAGAGCCGTCAGCTCGGCCTCCGCCTCGGCCTTGGTGTCCGGTGTGATCGGGATGTGGTGGAAGTCGACGCCGTAGTGCCGCGCCATCGGCTCGGCATCGCGGTGGTTGGAGACCACCAGCGGGACCTCGATCTGCAGGTCACCGGTCGACGTGCGGAAGAGCAGGTCGTTGAGGCAGTGCAGCTGCTTGGAGCACATGATCAGGGTGCGGTACGGCGCCTGGGCCGACCACAGGTCGTAGCTCATCTCGAACTGCGCGGCGGTCGTCGCGAACGCCGCGTGCAACATGCCGGCGTCGGAGGCCTGCGCGGTCTCGAAGTCGATCCTCATGAAGAAGCGTCCGCTCTCGCGATCGCCGAACTGCTGGCTCTCGCGGATGTTGCCGCCGTTCTCCAACAGGAAGGAGGTGACCGCGTGCACGATGCCGGGTTGGTCGAGGCAGGCCAGGGTCAGGACGTAGTCGCCGAGCGGCTCGACGGTCGAGGTGGTCATGCGGGTGGTCTCTCCTTGGTTCCGGCCGTCGTGAGCGGCGGTCAGTCTCCCAGCTCCGCCCGGCGGCGGGTCACGTAGGCCTCGAGCTCCTCGCGGACGGCCGCGTCCAGCGGCGGGGGCTCGTACTCATCCAGCCTCTGCTTGTAGATCTCGCCGGCGCGGGTTGCGGTGTCCTTGGCGCCGTTGCGCATCCAGCGCTCGTAGTTCTCCGAGGAGGAGAGCATCGGCCGGTAGAAGCAGGTGCGGAACCGCTCCATGGTGTGCATCGCGCCGAGGAAGTGCCCGCCGTGCCCCACCTCCTCGTGCGCGTCGAACGCCATCGAGGCCTCGTCGATCTCCAGCGGGGTGAACTCGTGCTGCAGCATCTGCACGAGCTCGACGTCGATCACGAACTTCTCGAACCCGGCGACCAGGCCGCCCTCCAGCCAGCCGGCGGAGTGCATCACCCAGTTGGCGCCGGCCAGGAACGTCGGCAGCAGGGTCATCAACGCCTCGTAGCCGGCCTGCGCGTCCGGAACCTGGGAGGAGGTCAGGCCGCCACCGGTGCGGAAGGGGAGGTTGAAGTGACGCGCGATCTGACCGGTGCAGAGCAGGCCGATCCCGGACTCCGGCGTCCCGAACGTCGGCGACCCGGACTGCATGTCGATGTTGGACAGGAACGAGCCGAACACCACCGGGGCACCCGGGCGGATCAGCTGGGAGAGCGCGATGCCGGACAGCGCCTCGGTGATCTGCTGGACCAGCGCGGCCGGGATCGTCACCGGCGACATCGCCCCCATCAGGATGAACGGCGTGAGGACGACGGGCTGGTTGGCGGCGGAGTACTCGAACTGGGCCTCGAGCATCCGGTCGTCCCAGCGCAGCGGGCTGTTGCAGTTGATCAGCGAGATGATCGCCGGCGTCTCCTCGATCGCCTCCCGGGACCCGAACAGGATCTCGGTCATCGCGATCGTGTCGGCGGCGTTGGTGCCGCTGACGACGTTGCCCATGTAGATCTTGTCGGTCAGCGTCTGCAGTGCGTAGACCATGTCGAGGTGGCGGCTGTCGAGCGGGGTGTCGTTGGGCTCGGTGACCACCCCTCCCGCGCTGTCGAGCACCGAGAAGCTCTGGGCGAGCCGGGAGAAGTTGCGGAAGTCCTCCATCGTGCCGTCGCGACGTACCTCGCCCTCGCGGACGAACGGCGGGCCGTAGACCGCGCCGAAGGCCATCGCGTCACCGCCGATGTGCACGGTGTTCTCCGGGTTGCGGGCCTGGAGGTCGAACTCGCGCGGCGCCTTCGCGACCTGCTCGAGGACGAAGTCGGGGTCGAGGAAGACCGTGCGCTCCTCCACCTTCTGCCCCGCCTTCCGGAACAGGTCCAGGGCGCGGTCGTCCATGAACTCGACACCGATCTCGGACATCAGCCGACGCCAGCCCTGGTCGAGGGTCGCCATCGCCTCCTCGGAGAGCACCTCGTAGCGGGGCATCCGGTTGCGGAACATCGATCCTCCTGTCTAACCTCATGATGTGGGACCACAGTTCCACATCATGGAACCATCACGAAAGACCCTCAGCGAGGTGAGTTTTCGGTGACCGAGCCGGCCAGCAGCGGCACACAGGCACTCGACCGTGCCGTGCAGCTCGCGTCCATGGTGGTCCAGGCCGACGAGCCGCTGTCCTTCGCGGACCTCCAGGAGACGTCCGGGCTGGCGAAGTCGACGACCTCGCGGATGCTCGCCGCCCTCGAGCGTGGTGGGCTGCTGGAGCGTGACGACGCCGGTGGGTACGTCGCCGGCCGCCTCTTCTGGCTGTACGCCGCCCGGCACGACCCCTGGGAGGAGCTGGTCCGGATCGCCCGCCCGGTCATGGAGCGGGTCGGCAGCGACACCCAGGAGACCGTGCACCTGTCGGTGGTGCGCGGCGACAAGGTCGTCCAGGTCGCCCAGGTGGACTCGCGCTACCTGCTCGGGACGCGCGACTGGACGCAGGTCGAGGTGCCGGCCCACACCTCCGCCCTCGGCAAGGTGTTCTTCGCGTGGGGCATCCTCGACGTACCCCGGCAGGCCCTCGCGCGGCTCACGCCGGAGACGCTGACCACCCCCGCACAGCTCGAACGCGACGGCGCCGCCGCCCGCCGGCGTGGGTACGCCGTGACCGTCGACGAGCTCGAGGTCGGGCTCACCGGCATCGCCGTCCCGATACACGGCGCGCGCGGCGACGTCGTGGCCGCCCTCGGGATCTCGGGTCCCACCAGCCGCCTCCAGGTCCGGACCGAGGAGCTCGGCCGGAACCTGGTCACCCGCGCGGCCGAGGTCGGCGCGGTGCTCCACGGCAACACCCGTCACGTCACGAAGGAAGGCGTTGCATGAACACACCCGAGGAGATCCTCCAAGGTCTCTACGACGAGACGCTGGTCGGCAACGCGCCCCGCGTCCTGGAGCTCACCGAGGAGGGCCTGGCGCTCGGCATGGAGCCCCAGACCCTGCTCTTCGACGCGCTGATCCCGTCGCTCGAGGAGGTCGGCGCGCGGTTCGAGCGCGGCGACTTCTTCGTCCCGGAGATGCTGATCGCCGGCCGGGCGATGGCCGGCGCGATGGAGCGCCTGCGCCCGCTGCTGGCCGAGACCGGCGTCGAGACCGTCGGCAAGTTCTTGATGGGCACGGTCAAGGGCGACGTGCACGACATCGGCAAGAACCTCGTGAACATCATGCTCGAGGGCGCCGGCTTCGAGGTGATCGACCTCGGCGTCCAGGTCGCGCCGGAGAGGTTCGTGTCCGCGATCGAGGAGCACCGGCCCGACATCGTCGGCTTCTCGGCGTTCCTCACCACGACCATGCCGATGTTCAAGGCCAACATCAACGCGCTCGAGAAGGCCGGCCTGCGCGACTCGGTCGTGATCATGGTCGGCGGTGCCCCGGTCACGCAGGAGTACGCCGACGCCGTGGGCGCCGACGGGTACGCGGCCGACGCCTCGGCCACGGTCAAGCGCGCCAAGGACCTCCTCAACCAGCGCCGCGCCAAGGCGATGGCATGACGGGCACGGCGGGCGTGACCGGGGACCCCAAGGAGACCGTCCTCCGCAGTGCGACCAAGGAGGTCGTGATCGGGCACGGTCGTCGTTTCTGCGTGATCGGCGAGCGGATCAACCCGACCGGGCGCCGGATCTTCCAGGAACAGCTGCGGGCCGGCGACCTCTCGGCGATCGAGCGCGACGTCGCGGCCCAGGTCGAGGGTGGCGCCGACGTCCTCGACGTGAACATGGGCGTGCCGCTCACCGACGAGCCCGACCTGCTCGCCAGGGCCATCACGCTCGTGCAGTCGCTGACGGACCTGCCGATCTGCATCGACTCCTCCGTGGTCGAGGCGCTCGAGGCCGGCCTGTCGGTCTACCAGGGCCGAGCGCTGGTGAACTCGGTGACCGCGGAGGACGATCGCCTCGCCGCGATCCTCCCGCTGGTCAAGAAGTACGACGCAGCGATCATCGCCCTGCCCAACGACCACGACGAGATCCCGATGGAGGCCGACAAGCGGCTCGCGCTCACCGAGAAGATCATCCGGGTCGCCACCGGCGAGTACGGCCTCGACGCGGCCGACATCGTGATCGACCCGCTGGCGATGCCGATCGGTGCGGACACCACCACGTCGGTCGTGACCATGGAGTGCATGCGGCGGATCCGAGACCGGTTCGGGGTGAACATGACCTGTGGCGCGTCCAACGTGTCCTTCGGGATGCCCGACCGGCACACCCTGGGTGCGGCCTGGCTGCCGATGGCGATGACCTGCGGGCTCACCAGCGCGATCATGGACGCCCGGACCCCGCAGATCGTCGACGCGGTGAAGGCCGCGGACGTGTTCCTCGATCACGACGACTGGGGGACGGCCTGGATCTCCGCCCACCGCGCGAAGCAGGCCGCGTCCGCGTGAGGAGTGGTGTGTGAGGACGGCATGACCGATACCGAGCCGGAGCAGCCGGAGTTCTCGCTCGACGCCGTGCGTCGGGAGGGGCTGCTCGCCCCGGCCGGGGTCGAGCCCGCCGCGCACGACGGCACCGGCAGGGTCCAGCTCTCGTTCACCGTCGAGGACAAGGAGGCCCCGCCGGCCCGGCGCCAGGTGCGCGTGCCACCGGGCGTCAGCGTCTTCGACTCCGCGTCGTGGAACGGCATCGCGATCGACTCCACCTGCGGCGGGCACGGCACCTGCCACAAGTGCAAGGTGCGCGTCTCGCCCGCCACCGGGGTCACCCGGCACGACGCGCGGACCTTCACCCCGCGAGAGCTCGATGACGGCTGGCGGCTCGCCTGCCTGGTCCAGGCGACCCGCGACCACGACGTCGTCGTACCGCCGCTCACCACCCGGCCCAAGGCCGCGACCGTCGGCGTCGGCCGTCAGGTGATCCTGCGGCCCGCGGTCCAGAAGCGGTACGTCGAGCTCGCCGAGCCGACCCTCGAGGACCAGCGTCCCGACCTCGACCGGCTGCTGGAGGCGATCGACGACCTCGAGCCGGTGGCCGACCTCCATGCCCTGCGCCGACTCCCTCGCGTGCTGCGGGAGGCGGACTTCAAGGTGACCGCGGTCGTCGTCGACGAGGCGCTGGTCGACGTGGAGCCGGGTGACACGACGGCCGTCCGGCACGCGATCGCCTTCGACCTGGGAACCACCACCGTCGTCGCCACCCTGCTCGACCTGGTGACCGGCACGCCGGTCGCGGTCGCGTCGATGCTCAACAAGCAGCAGCCGTTCGGCGGCGACGTGATCTCGCGGATCAGCGCGACCATGCTCGACCCGGCCGCCCTCGGCCGGCTCCAGGACGCCGCCGGCCAGACCCTCTCCGAGCTGGCCGAGCAGGTCTGCCGCGAGGGCGGCGTCGATCCGCAGCACGTCTACGAGGCGGCGCTCGCGGGCAACGCGACGATGACCGCGCTGGCGCTCGGCGTCGACCCCGAGCCACTCGGCGTCGCGCCGTTCGTGCAGACCACGGCAACCCCGCCCGCGGTGCTCGCAAGCGAGATCGGGCTCGCGCTCCACCCCGGCGCCCGCGTCGCCCTGTTCCCGGCCCTCGGCGCCTACGTCGGCGGGGACATCGTCGCCGGAATGCTCGCGACCGGCATGGACCGCGACAAGCGGGTACGGCTGTTCATCGATGTCGGGACCAACTGCGAGATCGTCCTCAGCGACGGCGAGCGCATCCTGTCGACCGCCGCTCCGGCCGGACCGGCGTTCGAGGGTGGCGCGATCCGCTGCGGGATGCGGGCGGCCGAGGGGGCCATCGAGGTGGTCAAGCTCGCTCCCGACAACCCCGACGTGGAGCTCGGCGTGATCGGCGACGTGCCGCCGCGCGGCCTCTGCGGATCCGGTCTCGTGGACGCCGTCGCGGAGCTGGTCAAGCTCGGCCTGCTCGACGTGAGCGGTCGCTTCGTCACCGACGACGTCGCCAAGGAGGTCGCCCCCGAGCTGGCCGACCGCCTCACCCACCTCGGTCAGGAGCGGGTCTTCGTGCTGCACCGCGAGCGCGTCGACGCCGACCCGAGCGAAGGTGTGGTGCTGACGCAGCGCGATGTCCGGGAGCTCCAGTTCGCCAAGGCCGCGATCTCGACCGGGTGGACGCTGCTGATGGAGGAGCTCGGGCTCGAGCACCGCGACATCCAGCAGGTGCTGCTCGCCGGGTCGTTCGGCAGCTACCTGTCGGCGGCGTCCGCGGTGCGCATCGGGCTGGTGCCCCAGCTGCCGGTGCTCCGGATCGTCGCGGCCGGGAACGTCGCGGGTGAGGGCGCGAAGATGGCGCTGCTCTCGATCCGCGAGCGTGCCGGCGCGCTGGCCCTGCTCGAGGAGGTGACCTATGTCGAGCTCTCCGACCGAACCGACTTCAACGACCGGTTCGTCGACCTCCTTGCGTTCCCGGGCTGACGGGCCCGGTGCCGGCCGGGTCGCCCTGGTCGCCTGTGGCGCACTGGCCCAGCCGGCGGCGTCCGTCGTCGCGCGCCACGGCTGGCCGGTCGACGTCCACCCACTGCCGCCGCTGCTGCACAACCGTCCACGGCTGATCGCCGACGAGGTACGGCGCCTGGCCACCGAGCTGGCCGCGACGTACGACGCGGTGGCGGTGGGGTACGCCGACTGCGGCACGTACGGCGCTCTCGACGCGGTCTGCGACGAGCTCGGGCTGCGACGGCTGCCCGGGCTGCACTGCTACGACCTGTACGACGGTGAGTCGGCCCTCGCCGAGCGGCTCGACGCCGAGCCGGGCACCTACCTGCTCACCGACTTCCTGGTCCGCTCGTTCGAGCGGACCGTTATCCGCGAGCTCGGACTCGACCGCTGGCCGGAGCTGCGGGACGACTACTTCGGCCACTACACCCGGGTCGTCTGGCTCGCGCAAGACCCGGACGCCGAGCTCCGCACGCTCGCCCAGCAGGCCGCGGACCGCCTCGGGCTGCCGCTGACCGTGGTGCCCACCGGCACGGGTGGGCTCGACCGGGCCCTGGCCGAACTGCTCGAGAGCGTCATGACGCCGGCCCCGTGAGCACGCGATGACGTCAGTCGAACACCCGCAGCAGCCGCTCCGCCTTCCAGCGCGACTCGGCGTACTCCTCGTCGGCGTCGGAGCGGACCGTGATCCCGCCGCCGGTGCCCAGCTCCCAGGTGCCGTCGCCGGCGGTGACGAGGGTTCGGATGACCACGCCGAGATCGGCCAGGCCGTCCCCGGAGATCCAGCCGAACGCGCCGGCGTACGCACCCCGGGCGGTCGCCTCGACGTCCTGGATCACCTCCATCGTGCGCAGCTTGGGGGCCCCGGTCATCGAGCCGGCCGGGAAGAGCGCCCGCAGCGCGCCGACCGTCGTGACGTCCTCGCGCAGGCGACCGCGCACGGTCGAGACCAGCTGGTGGACCGACGGGTAGGACTCCACCTCCATCAGCACCGGCACCTCGACCGTGCCGGGCTCGGCGACCATCCCGATGTCGTTGCGGAGGAGGTCGACGATCATCAGGTTCTCCGCACGGAACTTGGGGTCCGTGGCGAGCCGTCGCCGCAGCCGCTCGTCCTCCTCCGGGGTCGTGCCGCGCGGCGTGGTGCCCTTGATCGGCTTGGTCTCCACGGTTCGGGCGCGATCGATCGTGGCGTACCGCTCGGGCGAGGAGCTGAGCAGGCACCGGCCGTGGTGCCGCAGGAAGCCGGCGTACGGCGCGGGGTTGAGCGCCCGGAGACGGAGGTACGCCGTCACCGGATCGAGGTCGCTCTCGATGGTGAGCCGGTGGGTGAGGTTGACCTCGTAGCTGTTGCCGGCCCGCAGCTGCTCCTGCACCTCGGCGAACGCCGCGGCGTACCCGTCGGGGACGGCGACGTCGGGCAGGCGTCCGACCGGGACGGCCTCGGTCTCCACCAGGTCCTCGGGGTGATGGAAGACGGTGACGTACCGGGTCCTCATCCACACCGCGTCGGGCATCGAGGCGTCGGGCCGGACGAGCGCCGGCAGATCGGGTCGGCTCGCGTAGCCGAAGTAGCCGACCCAGTGCACATCGGGCGGATCGGTCGCGAGGTGCTCCTCGAGCGCCGCGAAGACGTCGTCCCCGATCACCTCGGAACGACCGGACGCGTGTCTGGTGACTTCGCCGCGACCAGCGTCGTACGTGATCGAGACGTCGTCCTCCTCGAGCCAGCCGAGGAGCGAGCGCCGGCCCGACCACGGCCGCGCGCCGCCGCCGTCCAGCCAGAAGCAGCGGTCACGGGTCGCCGCCATCTCGACGAAGCGGGTGACCGGGTCGCTCATCGGGCCATCCCCAGGAAGTTCGCGACCAGCCGGATGCCGTGCTCACTGAGCACCGACTCCGGGTGGAACTGCACGCCCTGCAAGGGGAGGCTCCGGTGACGCACGCCCATCACCACCTCGCCCTCGACGCCGCCCGGACCGGGGCAGGTCGCGGTGACGAGCAGGTCGTCGGGCACGAGGGTGGCGGCCAGCGAGTGGTAGCGGACCGCGGAGCACGGCGACGGGATGCCGGCGAAGAGCCCGGCTCGGTCGTGGCTGATCTCCGCGACCTCGCCGTGTGCGGGCTCCACCCGCTCGACCCGTCCGCCGTACGTCGTGACCAGGCCCTGCATGCCCAGGCACACCCCGAGCACCGGCACGGTGCCGGCCAGCAGCACCTCGCGACCGACCGAGAAGTCGGCCGGGTCGGCGGGATGACCGGGCCCCGGCGAGAGCACGACGTGGTCGAACGCGAGCACGTGCGCAGCGGTCGTGGCGTCGTGCTGGACCACGTCGGGCAGCGCCCCCGTGACGCCCGCGACCAGGTGCACGAGGTTCCAGGTGTAGGAGTCGTGGTGGTCGACGACGACCACCTTCGGCGCGACTCCCACGCGCGCAAGGTATCGAAAGGACCCCGCTGATGGCTCTCTCCGCGTTCGACCTGTACTCGGTCGGCATCGGGCCGTCGTCCTCGCACACGGTCGGGCCGATGCGGGCGGCCAAGCGGTTCGCCGACGGTCTGGCCGAGTCCGGGCGCCTCGGCGAGGTACGCCGACTCCGCGCCGAGCTGTTCGGCTCGCTCGGCGCCACCGGGCACGGCCACGGCTCGCCGAAGGCCGTCGTCCTCGGGCTGGAGGGCGAGGACCCCGCCACGACCGACACCGACCGGGCCGAGGGTCGCCTCGACGAGATCCGCGCCTCCGGCTCCCTGCTGCTGGCCGGCACGACGACGGTGCCCTTCGACGTCGACAACGACCTCGTGATGCACCGACGCCGCAGCCTCCCGGCGCACCCCAACGGGATGACCTTCGCGGCGTACGACGCCGACGACGCCGAGATCAGCTTCCGCACCTACTACTCCGTGGGTGGCGGGTTCGTCGTCGACGAGGCGGCGACGGGTGCCGACCGGGTCGTGGTGGACGAGACCCCGCTCCGCTACCCGTTCACCACCGGGGCCGGGCTGCTCGCGATCTGCGCGAGCGAGGGGCTGTCGGTCAGCCAGGTGATGCTCGCCAACGAGGCGGCCTGGCGCACCGAGGCCGAGATCCGCGAGGGGATGCTGCACCTCTGGTCGGTGATGGCCGAGTGCGTGCAGAGCGGGTACCACCGCGAGGGCGTGCTGCCGGGCGGGCTCCGCGTCCCTCGTCGTGCACCCGCCCTCTACCGCGATCTCTCGGCCCAGGGGTACGCCGACCCGCTCCACGTCATGGACTGGGTCAACCTCTACGCGCTGTCGGTGAACGAGGAGAACGCCTCCGGCGGCCGGATCGTCACCGCGCCGACGAACGGCGCCGCGGGGATCATCCCCGCCGTCCTCCACTACTACGTCAAGTTCGTGCCCGGCGCCGACGACGACGGCATCGTGCGCTACCTGCTCACGGCGGCCGCCATCGGCATCCTGTTCAAGACCAACGCCTCCATCTCCGGTGCCGAGGTGGGGTGCCAGGGCGAGGTCGGATCGGCGTGCTCGATGGCCGCCGGCGGTCTCGCCGAGGTGCTCGGCGGCAGCCCGGCCCAGGTGGAGAACGCCGCGGAGGTCGGCATCGAGCACAACCTCGGGCTGACCTGCGACCCCGTCGGGGGCCTGGTGCAGATCCCCTGCATCGAGCGGAACGCCATCGCCTCCGTGAAGGCGATCAACGCCGCCCGTCTCGCCATCAACGGCGACGGCAGCCACAAGGTCAGCCTCGACAAGGCGATCAAGACCATGCGCGACACCGGCCGCGACATGAGCACCAAGTACAAGGAGACCGCCCGCGGCGGGCTGGCCGTCAACGTCATCGAGTGCTGAGTCACCAGCCGAGCTCACGCAGCCGCGCGTCGCCGATCCCGAAGTGGTGACCCACCTCGTGGATGACGGTGCGCCGTACCTGGTCGACGACCTCGGCCTCGCTGTCGCAGACCGCGCAGATGGCACGCCGGTAGATCGTGATCCGGTCGGGCAGGGCGCCCGCGTAGAACGACGAGCGACGGGTCAGCGGCACTCCCTGGTAGAGGCCCAACAGGCCGGCCGGGCCCCGCTCGTGCTGCACGGTGACGGCCACGTTGCTCATGAGCTCGCCCAGCTCCACGGGTATGCCGTCGAGGGCCTCGCTCACCATCACCTCGAATCGCGCGGGATCCACCTCGACCACGCACCCAGTGTCCACGCCATCGCCAGCCGCAGACCGCCGAGGCATGGGTGTGCGTCCGTCCTCGGCTCCACCTGGCCTGGAACCGCACCTACTCGGAGGCCGTCTCCTGCCGGTCGAGGAGGGACCTGAGGATCTCTCCCATCTCGTCGAGGCTGTCCTGCTGGCCGTCGAAGCTGGTCATCCGGGCACGGCCGGTCCGGTCGCGGAACGCCAGCCTCCACGACAGAGTCGTCACGGCGTCGATCTCGTGCAGCTCCATGGTCTCGACCGCCTCCACGGGTGGGGTGCCCTCGAACCGCCACGTCGCCATGGTCCGGATCGGCGGCTCGACCTCCAGGTAGGTCCCGCTGAACGAGCACACGGTTCCGTCCTCCGTGACGAAGGAGGAGTGATACCCCCCTCCGACGCGCAGATCGATCGAGCACTCCAGCATCCGGTCCGGGTGGGTAGCGCCCCACCTCCTCACATGCTCGGGCTTGGTCAACACCTCGAACACCAGAGCGATCGGAGCGTCGAACCGACGCGTGATGAGCACCTCGAGCTCGTTCGGGAACTCGATCACTGCCGACCCGTGCCGACTAGGTGTCATTGCGGTCTCCCTGTCGTTGGAGCTCTTGGAGGTAGTCGTCCATCCGATCCAGTCGGTCGTTCATCGCCCGCTCGTGCTTGGCCACCCAGTCGTGCAGGGGTCGAAGATGCTCCGGGGTCAGGCGGTACAGCCGGAGGCGACCCTCCGCGCGGCACCGGACGAGTCCCACCTCACTGAGCACCCGGAGATGCTTGGAGACCTGAGGCTGAGACATCGACAGGTCGCCGACAATCGCCCCGACCGCCTTCTCGCCCTCGATCAGCACGTCCAGGATCTCGCGGCGGTGGACGTCGGCAACAGCGTTGAAGACATCCGACGTCGTCGCAGCGCGGGCCATCACCCAAAGATATTCCGATATCGACATATGTCAACTCCCGCGGATGAGCCGCCGCGGGGAGCTGAGGCGGGGCGGGGAGGACGCAGCAGGCGTTCAGCGTCGGGTGGTCAGCTGCTCGAGGAGCTCGCGCCGCCACGTCTCGGTCTCGGCGACCTGGTTGAACGTGAAGACGTGCACGCCCTCGACGCCGAGCTCCGGAGGGGCCAGGTCGGCTGCGCACCTCTGCAGGAACTTCTCGCCGGTGAAGCCGCCGGGGGCGGCCAGCCGGGCGAACGTCCCCTTGTGCTTGACCAGGAAGCGGGTCGACTCCCCGACCCCGATCTTGCCGGCCATGGAGATCAGCTTGGCCCGGTCGACCGGCCCCGGTACCCCGAGCAGGATCGGCAAGGTGATGCCGCGGGCGCGCATCCGGCGTACCCACCCGACGAGCATCGACGGGTCGAAGGTCAGGTTGCTGACCACGTGGGTCGCGTAGCGACGCTTGTCCCACATGGACTGGATGGTGAGGTCGTCGTGGATGGTCGGGTGCGACTCGGGGTAGCCGGTGATCCCGACCTGGGTGAACGGGTGGCCGATCTCGGCGAGGTCCTCGAGCATGCTGAGCGCGTCGGGGTACGCGCCCGGCGGGTCGGCGTCGCCGCCCGGCACGAAGACCCGGGTGATGCCCTTGCCGGTCAGCCGCTCGGAGATCTCGATCAGCTCGGCCCGATCGCGCACCATCCGGGCGGCCAGGTGCGGGACCGCGACGTATCCGTGGCCGGTGAGACGCTCGGCCAGGTCCAGGGTCGGCTCCAGGCCCTTGCTCGGCGAGGCGGTCACGGTGATGGTCCGCTCCACGGGCACGTGCTCGAGCAGCTTCTCCTCGATCGACGCCGTCGGCAGCACCTCGTACCGGGTGTTCTCGAGCAATCGGACCGTCGTCTCCGAGGTCCTCGCCTTGTTGCGCATCATGCGTCTCATTCCGTAATACGCACCGTCTGGCAGCGAGTCTAGAACCTGACACCGCCCCGGTCGATGGTCCGCGCCTGGCGATTTCCCACGGTACGCCGCGCGGGCCGGGGTCACCCCTTGCGGTGAAGCCACGGCGAGTGGGCCCGCGCAGAATCCGGCGCATGTCCGCCCCCAGCAGGTTCGACCCGCCCACCGGGCGACCGCTCGGCCGGACGATCGCCGTGCTGGTGCTCGGCTTCGCGGTGCTCTGCGCCGCGGTCGTCGCCCTCGGCTGGGTGATCACCCATCCGCTCGAGGACACGATGCGGGACGAGAATCCGGTCAACCGCTGGTTCGTCGACCAGCGCACAGGCGACCTGACCCATGTCGCCGACGCCGGGACGCTCGTCGGTGAGACGGTCACCGGCCTGGTCCTGCTGGCGGCGCTCGGCATCGTCTTCGCCGTCTGGAGACGGACCTGGTGGCCACTGGTGTTCGTCGGCGTGCTCGACGCCGGGATGGGCCTGTTCTACCTCGCCGGTACGTCGCTCGACCCGCGGCCGCGGCCGCCGGTGCACATCCTCCAGTCGGGACTGGTCGCCGACGCCAGCTACCCGTCCGGTCACACCGGGACGGCGACCGCCATCGCGGCCACGCTCGCCGCCCTGCTGTGGGCCTACACCCGCGTGGCGAAGGCCGTGCTCGTGGTGCTGCTGGTCGTGCCCGTCTACACGATGGTCTCCCGCCTGTACATCGGCGCTCACCACGTCAGCGACGTGCTGACCGCGTTCGTCTACGCCGGACTGTGGGCGCTGCTGTGCGCCCGGATGCTGCTCCCACCGCGCGAGCCACGGGCCGACGAGCGCGACCGCGAGCCCGGTACGGCGACCCGGACCAGCGTCGCCGGCTAGGTCACCGCCGCGGATCGAGGCGCCACGGTACGACGCCGAGGAGCGCGCCCAGCACGATCGCGAGGAACACCGCCACGGCGATGCCCGCGGCCCAGCTGAGGACGACCGAGAAGATCAGGGTCGCCATCCCGACCACGAGCACGGCGATGGCGGCGATCACGACCTGGGCGACGACGTGCCCGACCGTCACGACGCGGTCCTTGGCATGCTCGCGGAACACCCGGCGGTGCAGCATCACGGGCGTCATGTTCAGCCCGACGGCGACTCCGGCGACCACGACCAGGCCGAGGTAGAGCGCCTGCTGGCCCCCGTCGAGGTCGCCGAAGACCTGGGTGAACGGCAGCGTGAGCAGGAAACCGGACAGCAGCTGCAGTCCGGTCTGGGTGATCCGCAGCTCCTGCAGGAGCTCGTCCCAGTTCCGGTCGAGGCGCTCGTCCTCCGACTCGTCGCGGTCGTCGTCCGTCGGCGGCGGTGCCATGGTGCACCTCCTCGGTACGTCAGCGCTCGCCGGGCGTCAGCTGGTCGCCGCTCAGCCGAGCCCGGTCGGGCTGGAACCCGTGGTCGATGCCCCACAGGATCGCCCGGGAGCGCGACGTGACGCCGATCTTGCGATAGGCGGAGCGGATGTAGGACTTGATCGAGTTGATCGACAGCATCGTGGTCTCGACGATGTCGTTGTTGGAGTAGCCCTGCGTGATCAGCGACAGCACCTCGGACTCGCGGGCGGTCAGGCCCTCCTCGCGCCCCGGCCAGTCGCCGCCGACCAGCGGCCCGTGGCCGCGGTCGTGCACGCGGACCGGATCGCCCGCGTGGATGCGTTCCAGGGTGTCCACGAGATCGGCGGCTGCGAGCCGCTTGCTGACGTACGCCGAGATGCCCGGCACGCGGCTCTGGTTCAGCGACGGGTCGTCGGCGCTCCAGGTGTAGACCACGACCTTGCTGATACGGGGGTCCTGCACGAGCCGCGCGATGCGCTCGCGGTCGCGGAAGCTCTGGGCGAAGGTGTCGAAGAGCGCGATGTCCACGGCCGACACCGGATGGGCGTTGACGTCGGCTTCGACCACCTCGATCCGGTCGCTGTAGGAGCGCAACATCGAGACGAGGCCGTGCACGACGACCTCGTAGTCGTTGACGATCGCGAGTCGGATGGCCACGGCCGAAGCGTATGGGGTGGACGCCACCCCTCGTGCTCACCTGTAAGGGTGTATCGCGTGCTCCCACCGACGGGCATGGTCCCAACCGACTCTTTCTGAGACGGAGGTGGAGGTCTGCCATGGTCATCCTCGGGTTGATCCTGCTCATCATCGGTCTGATCGCTTCGATCTCGATCCTGTGGATCATCGGCTTGGTCCTGATCGTGGTCGGGCTGGTCCTGAACTTCGTGCCGGTCGGTGGCGCGCGTCGGCGCTGGTACTAGCGGCGACGAGCCACCACAGGCTTGCCACGGCCCTCGCTTCTCCCGCGCGAGGGCCGTGGCGTCTGAAGGGGCTGTCCGAGAGGCGGCCTAGGGTCATGCCGTGACCCTCCACCTGCACCGGGCGGTCCGCGCCGATGCGCTGGCCGACGGACTCGGGCGGTTGCTCGCGACGCCGTTGCCGGACCCGTTCGCGAGCGAGCTGGTCGTCGTCCCGGCGCGCGGGATGGAGCGGTGGCTGAGCCAGCGGCTCTCCCACGTGCTCGGGGCCGGGCCGTCCGGAGACGGCGTGTGCGCGGCGGTGGAGTTCCGGTCACCCGGCTCGCTCGTCGCCGAGATCACCGGCACCCGGGACGACGACCCGTGGGCGCCCGAGGCGCTCGCGTGGCCACTCCTCGACGTGCTCGACAGCTGCCTCGACGAGCCGTGGGCGGCGACCCTCGCCCGGCACCTCGGGCACGGCCTGACCGGGGAGGAGGCCGACCTCCGGCTGGGGCGTCGCTTCTCGGTCGCCCGGCGGCTCGCCGGACTGTTCGCGTCGTACGCCGGGCAACGACCGTCGCTGGTCGCCGACTGGTCCGCGGGGCGCGAGACCGACGGCACCGGTCGGGCGCTGGCGAGGGATCTCGCCTGGCAGCCCGAACTGTGGCGTCGCCTGGTCGAGCGCGTCGCGGCACCCTCGCCGATCGAACGTCACCGGCACACGGTCGAGGTGCTGCGCGAAGATCCCGAGGCGTTCGCCCTGCCGACGCGGCTGTCGCTGTTCGGGCACACCCGGCTCTGCCTGACCGAGGTCGACCTGCTGGCGGCACTGGCCGAGGGGCGCGACGTACATGTCTGGCTGCCGCACCCGTCGCCCGCGCTGTGGGCGCTCCTCGCCGGGCGCCGGGGGGCCGTCGAGAGAGAGGCCGACGACAGTCACCAGGTCGTGCGTCATCCGTTGCTGTCGAGCCTGGGGCGAGACACCCGGGAGCTCCAGCGGGCGCTCGCGGCCGCCGAGCCCGCCGGCGACACCGAGGAACCGTCTCCTCCGACCACGGACACCCTGCTCGGCTGGCTGCAGGCCGATCTCGCCGCCGACGAGCCGCGGCCGTCCGGTCGCACCCTCGATCCGCGTGACCGCTCGGTGCAGGTGCACGCGTGTCACGGTGTCGCCCGGCAGGTCGACGTGCTGCGCGAGGTACTGCTCGGGCTGCTCGCCGACGACCCGTCGCTCGAGCCGCGCGACGTGCTCGTGATGTGCCCCGACATCGACACCTACGCTCCCCTGATCGAGGCCGGGTTCGGGTTGGGCGACGCGGTGGGCGACACCGGGCATCCCGCACACCGGCTACGGGTCCGCCTCGCCGACCGGTCGCCGGTGCAGACCAACCCGTTGCTCGCCGTGGCCCGCGCACTCCTCGACGTCGCGGGCGGGCGCGCGCCGGCGACGCAGGTGCTCGACCTGGCCCGGGCGGAGCCGGTCCGTCGGCGCTTCGGCTTCAGCGACGACGACCTCGAGCAGCTCGACGTCTGGGCGCGCGAGTCCGGCGTGCGCTGGGCCTTCGACGCCGAGCACCGCGCCGACTTCGGCCTGTCGTCGTACGTCGCGAACACCTGGGAGTTCGGCCTCGACCGGCTGCTCACCGGCGTCGCGCTCTCCGACGACTCGTCCGCCTGGCTCGACCGCGCGCTGCCGCTCGACGACGTGGGCAGCGCGCAGGTGGACCTCGTCGGCCGTCTCACCGAGTACGTCGACCGGTTGCGGTCCGCGACCGACCGCCTCACCGGGACCCATCCGCTCGACCACTGGCTGGAGGCGCTCGACGACGGCGTGGCGTCCCTGACCGCGGTGTCGGCCCTCGACGGGTGGCAGCCCGGCCAGGTGCAGCGTGAGCTCGGCCGGGTGAGGCGCGCGTCCGCCGGGCTCGGCGCGGTCGACCTGCGGCTGCCCGACGTGCGCGCGCTGCTCTCGGACCGCCTGGCCGGCCGCCCGACGCGCGCGAACTTCCGAACCGGCACGCTCACGGTCTGCACCATGGTGCCGATGCGGTCGGTGCCGCACCGGGTCGTGTGCCTGCTCGGGCTCGACGACGGGGTGTTCCCGCGGCAGGGCTCGGTCGACGGCGACGACGTGCTGGCCCGCAACCCGATGACGGGCGAGCGCGACGCCCGCAGCGAGGACCGTCAGCTCCTGCTCGACGCGATCCTCGCGGCCACCCAGACGCTGGTGATGACCTACACCGGCGCCAACGAGTTCTCCGGGCAACCGCGACCCCCCGCAGTACCGCTGGGAGAGTTGCTGGACGCCCTCGACGCGACGGCGTCGACCGGCGGCGAGCGCTCGGTCTCCGAGGCGGTCACCGTGCGCCATCCGTTGCAGCCCTTCGACCAGAAGAACGTCTCGCCCGGTGGTCTCATCGCGGGCACCACGTTCTCCTTCGACCAGTCGGCCGCGGCCGGTGCGCGCGCGGCGTCGGGGCCGCGCACCCCACCGATCCCGTTCCTCGACGCACCGCTCGGCCCGGCGGGTGCCGAGGACGTGTCCCTGGCCGACCTCGTGCGCTTCTGGACAGACCCGGTCAGGGGGTTCCTGGGTCGCGACGGCGTCGACGTCGCCCTGCCCGCCGACGAGGACCAGCCCGACGACGCCCTACCGGTGGAGATCGACAACCTCGTCCAGTGGGCGGTCGGCGACCGCGTGCTCACCGACCTGCTCGCCGGACTCGACCCGGCGGTGGTGAAGCAGCGCGAGTGGCGCCGAGGGGAGCTGCCGCCCGGCCAGCTCGGCTGGCGGATGCTCGGCCGGATCCTCGAGCGCACTGCTCCCCTGCGGGAGGCGGCCGCGGAGCTCAGGACGTCGGCACCTCGAGCGGTCGACGTCGCCGTCGACCTCGGTGGCGGCCGCCGGCTCGTCGGTACCGTCCCCGAGATGTACGGCGACCGGCTCGTGCCGGTGACCTACTCCCGGCTCGGTGCCAAGCACCGGATCGCCTCCTGGGTGCACCTCTTGGCGCTGGCGGCGGCCGATGGCGACCGGAACTGGACCGCCCACACGCTCGGCCGCCCCCACAGCCGGTCCCGCGACGCGGTCGCGACCTCGCAGCTCGGGCCGCTCGACCACACCGCGCTCGACGTGCTGCGCGATCTGGTCGCCCTGCGCGACCGGGGGCGCCGGGCACCCCTGCCCCTGCCGCTCAAGGCGTCTCTCGGCTATGCACGCGCACGCCGCAGCCGTGCCGACGTACCCGACGCGCTGGTCAAGGCGGGCTACGACTGGCGCGACGGGAGGTTCCCGGGCGAGCAGTCCGATCCCGCCGTCCTGAAGATCTGGGGCCGCCTCGACGACCCGCCCGAGGTCGCCGAGGCGCCGTCGCCGGGTGAGCAGTTCCCGGGCGAGACCGGCCGGTTCGGTGCGCTGTCGATGCGCGTCTGGAGCCCTCTGATCGAGGCCGAGCAGGGCAGCTGGTGACCGCGATGACGTCGCGCTCGGAGTCCTTCGACCTCGCCGGGCCGCTCCCCACCGGCACCACGCTGCTCGAGGCCAGCGCGGGCACCGGCAAGACCTTCACCGTGGCCGCCCTCGTCACCCGCTACGTCGCGGAGGAGGGGGTGCCGCTCGACCAGCTCCTCGTGATCACGTTCGGCCGGGCCGCCAGCCAGGAGCTCCGCGAGCGGGTGCGCGACCAGCTCGTGCAGGCCGAGCGGGCGCTCGCCGACCCCGCCACCGCCGATCGGAGCCATCCGGTGATCGCCGCGCTATTGGACCGCGACGTCGGGCTCCGCCACGAGCGGCTGCGCGACGCGCTCGCGTCGTTCGACTCCGCGACCATCGCGACCACGCACCAGTTCTGCCAGACCGTGCTGCGCTCGCTCGGGGTCGCCGGCGACAGCGACACCGGAGCGGCCCTGGTCGAGTCGCTGGACGACCTCGTGGTCGAGGTGGTCGACGACGTGTACCTCAGGCGCTTCGGGAAGGAGACCACCGACCCGCCCTTCGGTCGGGACGCCGCGCTCGGCCTGGCGCGCACCGTCGTCGGCGACGCCCATGCGGAGCTGGCCCCGGTGATCGACCGCCGGTCCGAGGCGGGCGCGCGGGTCGCGTTCGCCCACGAGGTGCGCGTCGAGGTCGACCGGCGCAAGCGCCGCCTCGGGATCCTGTCGTACGACGACCTCCTCGGCCGACTCGCCGACGCGCTCTCCGACGATGACGCACCGGCCCGGGAGCGGATGCGGCAACGCTGGAGGATCGTGCTGGTCGACGAGTTCCAGGACACCGACCCCAAGCAGTGGGAGGTGCTCGACCGGGCCTTCTCCGGTCACGCCACGATGGTGCTGATCGGTGACCCGAAGCAGGCGATCTACGCGTTCCGCGGCGGTGACGTCGTCACCTATCTCGCCGCCGCGAGCACGGCGACCACCAGGGCCACCCTCGACACCAACCGCCGCAGCGACGCCGACCTCGTCCAACGCCTCCAGGTCGTCCTGCGCGGCGCGGCCCTCGGCGACCCGGGGATCGTGGTCCGCGAGGTCACCGCCTCCCACGCCGGGACGCGGCTGAAGGGGGCGCCCTCTCCCGCGCCGTTCCGGGTGCGTCAGGTGGAGCGCCGCGGCTTCAGGCTGGCCCGCGGCCTGGTCAGGGCGGACGACGCGCGCCGGCACATCGCCGCCGACTGCGCCGGTGACATCGCCACGCTGCTCGCCTCCGACGCGACGTGGGACGGCGAGCCGATCGCCGCGCGACACGTCGCGGTCCTGGTCGGGGAGTGGTCCCACGCCGAGCTGGTGCGAGCCGCGCTGGCCGCCCGCGGCATCCCGGCCGTCGTCGGCGGGGGCACCAAGCTGCTCACCTCGCCGGCCGGAGACCAGTGGTTGGCGCTGCTCGAGGCGCTCGAGCAGCCCCATCGCTCGGGGCGGGTCCGCGCCGCCGCGCTCACGCCGTTCCTCGGGCGCACCCTCTCGGAGCTCGATGCCGGGGGAGACGAGCTCACCGACCTGCTCGCCGACCGGCTGCGCGGCTGGGCACTCCTGCTTCGCGGCCGCGGCGTCGCCGCGCTGTTCGAGGCGACCGAGGAGCGCGGGCTGACCGCCCGGGTGCTCGGCACCGTCGGCGGCGAGCGGCTCCTGACCGACCTGCGGCACCTCGCCCAGACCCTGCACGAGACCGCCCGCCGGGAGTCGCTGGGGCTGACCGGACTCCTGGAGTGGCTGAGGTCCGAGCGCGAGAACGTCGCGTCCGAACGCGTTCGGCGCCTCGACAGCGACGCCGCGGCCGTCCAGATCACCACCGTGCACCAGAGCAAGGGCCTGCAGTACCCCGTGGTGCACCTGCCCTTCGCGTCCATGAGGTTCGTCCGGTCGGTCGACGTGGCCCGCTATCACGACGAGCGCGGCAGGCGCATGGTCGACGTCTCCGGTGGCGGCCCGGAGTGGCCGGCCCACGAGTGGGCACACCTGGCCGAGGAGGCCGGCGAGGAGCTGCGCGACCTGTACGTCGCGCTGACCCGCGCGCAGTCGCAGGTCGTCACCTGGTGGGCGCCGACCCGGAACACCGCCGACGGCGGGCTGCACCGGCTCCTGTTCGGGCGCCAGCCGGGTCAGCCCGAGGTGCCCGACGGCCAGCCGGTCAAGGACGACGAGTACGTCGCTCGCATCCTCGGCCTGCTCCACGAGCTCGGTGGCCCCTCACCCGAGGTGTCGACGGTGTCGGACGCCGCGCCCGCGACCCCCGGCGGCCCGGCGGACGAGCTGGCCGCCCGGGTGTTCGACCGCGAGGTCGACACCGAGTGGCGACGCACGTCGTACTCCGGGCTGATCCGGGTCCAGGAGCAGCCCGTGGGGGTGAGCTCCGAGCCGGAGGTGGGGACGACGGACGACGAGCTGCTGTCAGGCCGCCTCGCGAGCGAGCTCGACTCGCCGATGTCAGGCCACCTCGCGAGCGAGCTCGCTTCGGTCTCGCTCCGGCCGCCGC
>Ga0105239_10001008_pt1 | contig 39488 bp, 38 predicted proteins | sample KBSC44metaG_FD_92761 | JGI IMG/M metagenome (GOLD analysis project Ga0105239, IMG submission 92761) | Corn rhizosphere microbial communities from Kellogg Biological Station, Michigan, USA - KBS C4-4 metaG | ecosystem: Host-associated > Plants > Roots > Rhizosphere > Soil | place: Michigan, USA... | reverse complement strand
TTGTTCTTGTGGCTATCGGCATAGTCACAGACGCCCTTGATGATCACAGTGGGGAAGTTGTCCCATACGCCCGCACCTTCCATCTCAAAGCCAATGACACCATCGGCAGCATTCATTGCATCCCCGTGCATGCTGGACCTTATCACTTGGTCGGCAGATGAGAAAGCACCAAAATGTATGCGGGGAAACTGGTCTTCCCGTACTGTCTTTCGCTCAACTACCTCGATTGTGTCGCATTTCAAGTCTTCACAAGATGCTCTCTGGGCAGTTTCACATGCCTGGCCATCATCACAAGCCTCACATAGTCCATGGGTATGATGTTTATGGTCATATTCGGCTCTAAACAAGACATCGTTCTCTCGGCCCGGATAGTACCACTCCTGTCTCGCCTGCGAGAGGACTTTCAGCACCGCAACGGCATTTGCTCTCAATTGCTCGCTGGTCTGGCGAGTTTGAAGCTCAGCCAGCAGGCTGCGGATCTCCTTGCTCGGTCGCCCGAAATTGTCATCGATTGTATTTTTCCGAATGATTCCATCTTCCAGCTGGCGTCCAAAGTCCGATTGCACAAGGCACGTGCTTATTAACACGTCACCAAGGAGAATGTCCTTCTTTTGGTTGTCACGGGCAACCCCAGTGCAGATGCCGACTAGCAAGCACAGTTTGATATCCGCAAAGCTTGTGCGCAAAGAAGCAGATCCACTTGCGGCTCGTTCCTTCCCTATTCCCGGCAATAAAGTCAGGAGGACGTTCGACGCCCCAATTTTCCCCGCTTTATATCTGTTCGAATCGCCCTCTCTTTTGCTGGAGGGCTCAACTTCGAATCCATGGTCAAGTATAGCCTCCAAAGCATCATACTCCTTGACCATAGCGCAGATGATGGCAACTTCGAATGTCGGACGGGGTTGTGACCCCGGATAATTTACCATCATTCAGGTGCTCGTGGTGGGTGGTGTTCTTCAAGCAAACGAGGGAGCTCGAACCCTCTAGCAGCGAATCTGCTGGAATGATATGCTGCACTCCGTACGGAATAATCGGTACGGGATCAATGAGCACTTCACTGGACTGCAGTCTTGTCTGCTGGGCGTGGAGAGGTCGTGACCCCTAGTTAGCGCCATCAGCCTGCCATCAGCCTGAAACCCAGCGTCTTTTCCAGCGGCTACCTCAAACTGCGCCCCAGCCACAACCTGATGGTGAGTGACAAGGTATCCTCTACGAGTTCAAACCGATGTCCAAAGTCGATGGGGAGATGATTCAAATCTCCAACTTTAACGATCACCATTCTCATGCCTAATTATTCCCAAGCACAAATTCCAAGCGAGTCGCCGTCGCCCATCCTCAAGCTCTCCTGGCTCCCTCATGTCCACACAGAACGACTTTACCGGTACGTTTGATAGTATAGGTCCCCAGATATTTGGTTCACAGATCAATGGGAACACTATAAATTTTGGACAGAGCGCACCTACTGCCAAGGACAAGAAGGATGTGCTCCTTGAATCTCTGAGATATAAAAACATAATTACGCGCTGGTCAAGCATCAGAGAAGAATATGTACACACTTGCGCCTGGCTTCTAGAAGAGAGGGGTTTCCAAGACTGGCTCACGCACCGTAACGCGCAGGACAATCATGGATTCTTATGGATCAAAGGCCATCCTGGGTCCGGAAAGTCCACTCTTATGAAGTATGCCTGCCTGGCAACTCGTGAGGAAATGAATAGAAGTGGAATTAAGGTTGTGTCCTTCTTCTTCAATGCCAGGGGTTCATCCTTGGAGAAATCTACCGCTGGATTGTATCGATCACTTCTGTGGCAACTACTGAAACCGCAAGGCCTTGATTTCGTTTCCCAGATCTGGGACAATGTGATGTTGGATGATTTCTTCTCAGACACGTTCCCATGGACCATCGAGTCTCTTGAATCTTTATTCAAAGCTGTCATCAAGAAGCTTAAGATGCCTGTGATTTGCTTTATCGATGCTTTAGACGAATGCGATGAGAACGAAGTCAGACAACTGGTACATTTGTTTCAACAGCTCGGACAGGTAGCCTCACAGCATCAAAATCGTTTCCAAGTCTGCTTTTCAAGTCGTCATTACCCGCGAATTTCGATTCGCAAAGCGCAAGAACTTGTCCTTGAACGGCTCCCAGGCCACAAACAGGATATCATTAAATACCTTGAGGGTGCGCTGGATGTTGGAACCGGACCCTCTGCCGACGAAGTCAAAAGTGAAGTGCAAAGGAAATCGGGTGGAGTCTTCATGTGGGTTGTCCTTGTCGTACGCCTGCTCAATAAAGAGTATGACCGTGGCCAAATGTCCGCCCTTCGCCGAAGACTTTATGACATCCCGGAGAAGTGGTCTGATCTGTTTCAGGAGATCTTGACGAGGCACTGTAACAACTCTGAGCAAGTGCTTCTCTGTCTACAATGGCTGCTTTTTGCGAAAGAGCCACTGTCACCAAGACAACTTTATTGCGCTATCCTAGTACGGACTGGTCCCGATATCGCGCTCGCACTCGAGCATTCCACAGAAGTTGTGAAGAACTTCCTTCTGTCGTCATCAAAAGGGCTTGCTGAGATTGTAGGTTCGCCTCCTACCGTCCAGTTCATCCACGAATCTGTGAGAGATTTTCTCCTGAAGGAAAAAGGATTGCAAACGTTGTGGAGCGACTTTGGACAAGACCTCATTGGTCGGAGTCACGAGCGGCTCAAGCAGTGCTGCGTGTCGTACCTTGCCGCGTTCAAGGCTCAGTATCTCACTTTAGGTAGGGAGATCAAATATGAAGCATCAGAAGGGGAAGATCCATTTGTGCGTTATGCTGCTGATAACGTATTGCTTCACGCTGAAGCCGCTGCGGCTAATCATATCCCTCAGGGGGAATTTCTCACAAATTTTGATTGTCTCTTTTGGGTAGTCCTTTCCAACTTTTTTGTCACCAAGGCGAGCCGACTGCATACGACAGGAACGAGGCTTCTATATATCCTGGCCGAGGTAAACGCGTCTAACCTGATCGAATGCTATCCCCTGAAACGCTCTTATCTCGAGATCGGCGAGGAACGTTGTGGAACACCGCTCTACGTCGCTCTAGCAGCCGGCAGCGTCGATGCCGTCCAGACATTTCTCGCCCTGCGAGTAGAAGGTCTTGCAGCAAAACATCCTGCTCGAAAATACTTGGAAGAGTACAGCCTGGACCGCACAAAAAAGGCTGAAACTCACTGGGGTGTTCAATTTCAGCGGGAATGTAACGTCCTGTCTCATTTGTTTGAGTATGGGGAGGAAACTGTTTTCGCAATATTTCTGTACACTACTTCTCCGCAGGATTTGCTTCCCTTCTTGAGTGAGACCGACTCGCAAGGCAGAACGGTGCTGTTGTTGGCTGCTATAAGAGGTCAATACAGAGTTGTTGAACTCCTCCTTGAGCAATCGGGAGTGGAGATCAACATAAGAGACCATTCAGGAATGTCTGCCCTCCACTATGCAGCGGAAGTAGGCCATGTTGGAATCGTTCGGCTCCTTACTGAGAAGGATGGGATTAATATCAACCTGAGAAACGAACATCATGAAACACCTACCGCAATAGCAATCAAAAATGGCAGGTTGGAGGTGGTCAAAACTCTTCTCGCGCTAAAACCGGATGAACTCGAGCTGTACGAAGGTGGCAAATCCACAAGTGATTTTTACCCCGAAGCGCTACTGCCATGTGCTCTCAGGTGGGGGAATCATGCGATTATTAAGTCTTTACTCGAAACCCGTCCAGGAGACATCTATTTGAAGTATGAAAACGGGGGAACTGCATTAACATACGCCGCTAGATACGGTCGTGAGGAGACGGTGAAGTTGTTACTCGATACCTATCAAGTAGACGTCAATGTCAAGGATCAATTTGGTAGGACCCCATTATCTTACGCCGCTGAGTACGGACGTGAGGAGATCGTGAAGTTCTTGCTCGAAAGCCATCAAGTGGAGGTTGATTCAAGAGATAACCAAGGAAGGACACCCTTCTCGTGGGCATCGGCCCACTTTGGTCTAGGAAGCTGCGACATATGGCGTTACTTACTAGATATCGGCCATGCCGACCCGGAGGCACAAGACAACGACTCTAGATCTTCATTATGGTATGCTGCGCGCAACCCGAATTTCAACAAGGTCAGGTTCCTTCTTTATGATGTTAAGGTAGACCCAAACATGAGAGATGCTCACGGGATCAGCCCACTTCAAGTAGCTGCTTGGTGTGGTACCATGCTAGTCATTGAGGAATTGCTTAAGATCGACAATATCGACATACGTGAGGGTGACTGGGTTCCCCCAGCGGGAGAGCTATTTCTACCTGACACATCATACAGATTGTGCAATGTCAGTAGTCGCTATACCTCAGACGAAGGTTTCCAGATGATCAAAGACAAATGGCTTGCTCAGCAAGCAATTCATCTGAAGGGGGACCAGGCGGAGACGGAAAGCTCTGCTACACGCCTGACGCGCTCTCGCAAACGGGCCTTGTCGACGAAGAGCGACTCCTTGGGCGTCCGAAGTCTCAAGCGATAATATATGTCGAACTAGGCATTGCCTTGCCCGCTGTCCTCATATATAGCGATCTGCCCACGGGAGCCTCTGGATGGGCGATCAGTGGTATTGAGCTTGTGGACTACCAGCTGGTCCGATTAGAATTGTGGAAGGGCAGCTGTCTAGCACTGGGGCCGCAGAGCTGGGGGACAGCCAGCAGCTCGAACCACAGGACGCTAACCTAGTCCTACACCATGAAGCAATGTTGAATGATGAAAAGGATGATATCGGAACGGTGGAAGCTCGATCTATAAGCAGGCAGACTCGACAAGCCTGGACGGTGGGATTTTGAAATTTTCGGTATACTCAAAAGACTGCAATAGCTCAGCTCATGAGACTGGACGAAAGGGGAGGATGAATAACGCTTGTAATGAATCGGATGAGATAGACAGACCAGATCCCTGTTGTCCTTGGGAGACAAACGAATGAATCTTTGTTTTGCGACCGATGTATCTCTTTCAAGTAATCAATATCAGTACGGAGTAGGGAGTACCTACTTACTGCCGAAGACTTCCATGGTCTCAAACGCTGTTCAGCCATCACCTCACACATACATACCAGCCAGAGGGCCATCAGTTCCAAGGGCTGAGAATGCCACAAACGCCGGGCCCAGCCTTGCGATCATCGCTGCCACCACTCTCTATCATACAGTATCTAGACCCATGGTGCCACCATGTAAGGGAATATATACAGTGTAGTATACTAGTATACCATAAAAGAAAGGGCAGCGAGCCTTGCTCCCCACCTAAGCCTAGGAACCTACCTACCTACCTACCTATTAGACATTTCCCTTCCAAATGTAGCACTCCGAACTCGGTACTCCGTACGTACACCTCGAGGCTATCAGATGAAATGAAGATGGAAATCACCCTTGTGCCGCAGGGTGCCCATTGCCCCACAGCACTCATGTCGACACCATCCATCATCATTGCATCCCTCGTACCGGTCACCCGTCACCCGTCATCTGTCATCCGCCCCCGTCATCGCATCAATATCGCATCGCATCGCATCACATCACATCACATCACATCACACGTCCCCCGAACGCGTGGTGGGATGTCCGCATTCACACATATACGAGGTCGTATCTGACTTCTACAAAGTATGTAGTTAGCTGGGCATGATGATATTATGCCGGCGGATACACCGCCCTCCCCTTCACGACCTCCCTACCTTCCAGCCAAGCGTGGGCGGTCAACATGGCGGTGAAACGTATGTATATACGGCGCCCCTCTCGTCCTCCGTAATGGCTAGTCCTTGTCTAGACTCGTAAAGCCACCTCCACCCCAGTGCGGTTAGCGGTTGGCGGTGGCTGTAGGCGGTGAAGGCTGGTGGGCAGGATACTGCAGGTAGATTCCCGGGTGTTTCATGTTTGGGCATTGCGGGTCTTTGGGGGTCTTGGACTCTTGGGCGATCTTGGTGTCTTGCGCGCAGTGGGCACCGGGGCATATGGAGGAGGATGGAGATGGAATTTGGGAGGATGGGGCAGGGCACTCCAGGGTATCCATGTGGTATGTCCATACGGGGGGGGGAGTGTCCACGGGGCGGTGTTTAGAAAACAAAACATACATACAGTACATATGTATGTACATACGTATAGATCTACGGAGTATTACTTAGGTAGGCAGTACCTACTGAGCAGGTACATAGTCAAGGCATGGATGTGGCTGGCAATTTGTGACAACTGGCAACAAAAGACAATTAACTGGTTGAATTGAGAATATGATGTTGATATTGATATTGATAGCATGTGCACTGATAGAACTCTCGCCCCTCGACGCCCAGATCCGAGGACATTGTACGACTTGAGCACGCACGCCTCTAACTAGGCAGGGAGGCAGGAAATTGAAATGTTTGGAGAATTATGATTGTTTCTTGATTTGTTTGTTCTTTTGCGCCAATTGCTTTTCTGTCTTTCGCCATTCCATTTTTCGCTCTCTCTCGTTCTGCTGCTAGCTAATCTACAGCAGAAAGAACAACTCTGATGAGCTAGCTTTCGATCACCCACGATCCATAAATACATCATGGATCAGTGATCTCTCTCTAATACTACATTGTAACATGAATTTTGGTGTGGGTCATTATCATGCTTCTTCGTCGTCTTCTTCTTCTCCGTCCATCATCATCACCAGTAATGTGACAACACATCGCCCTCGGTAAACATGCATCTATAGCTTTGAAGGGAGAAAGTTTTTTCGATGTTCGCTCAAAAGCACAAAAACATAACATGGATTGAATCGCCAGGCCAACCCGAAAGAAACAAGTAGGGACCATCGCCAATATAGCAGATCTATAAAGCACCACCTTTCTAAAAAGAAATATGAAGCTGAGCTGGAATGGGGGGAAATGGTGAAGTGGAGAAGTCAAGGCGTTAGACTGAAGCCTTTTGAAAATTCGAAACCCGTCCCTCGGGGTAAATGCTGGAGTGTTGGTTTGTGTCTACTGGATGATCAGAAGCCAGTGAACAAGTCTTCGAGTTCGTCGAGATCCATCTGCTCAGGGCTTTTGAGTGCCCAAGATGATTCGAGCATGTCGATATCATCGAGATGTAATGTCAAATTCACCTTGGAAATTGTTGAGTGATGGTCTTGTCTAGCTGGAATCATAGGGCTGCTAGTAAGGAGCTTGTGTTCCGGAGCATGCAGTGCTGAGTGAGAGGTACCGAAAAGCTCCATTCCAAGCTCACGGTCTCGCTTTTGGCGCATCTCGGGGGTTTCCTCTGATACGTCGACGGCCGACGGTTGAGGGTCATTTTCGACGGATTCCTGAATGGTGGGATTATGAAGACTCATGCCGCGAGCGCGAACTGCAGTGGCCGTCTCGGTGAAACCTCGCTCATCGGCTTCGAGCGGAGGACTAGGGGCACGGTTTGGTCGACGTCGAATCTCGGGGGTACCATCTGGGTTGAGACTGCTCCTGGCACTAAAATGTTCGCCGGGGGTCGTAGGCTGCATGGAAACATCCTGATCTAGTTCTGGGGAATATAGTTCTACCTCCGGACTAGGTGATAGTCGCGAACGTTCTCTTTGGTCCAACTCTAGCTCATCAATCTGACTATTGTCGGAAAGGCTTGGAGTCAGGTTCTTGGCCGGGATAAGGGGAGGTGGTAAGATATCGTCAGACGATTCAGGCAAGGGCATTCGTGGTTGAGTGGTCAAGAAGAAGAAGACCTTTCTCGGGTGAACCGGTATGAGCTCCTTGGCCAAAGGGCATGGTGACAAAGCAGTCCATGGTCGTTTCAGGTATAGACTCAGGCGGGAGGAAAGTAGTGCAGCTGGATTAGCAGAACTATTCCAAATGTCAGCAAAGAATGGCGACGGCGCTTGAAAGCATGGTGGAAAGACTTACTGTGCAATACTGTTATTGGTGGAGGCTAGGATGGCTGCTAGGTCTCGGATGAGGTGCGGGCGGTTTCCAGTTTTCTCCAGTTGTTCAATGACCCCAACGACAATGTCGTCGTTGATTCCATCGATGTCAACTTTGCGAAATTGCGGCTTCAAGCCAGGTGAGGGTGGAGGGGTTTGTTCGACTGCAGGTCTCTTATTGGCAAATGTTGCTGCAGGTATCTCGTCAAGTGCTGGAGAACCGACCTTTGAACGAGGGGATGAGACTGGTGAAAGGGGCTCATCGCTGTTATGAGAGCGCTTCAATTTCTTTGAAGGAGGCGATTGTACTGATTCAGAGTCCTGGTTGGATTTGAGGGATGGACGGTGAGCGCGCGAGGAGTTAGGCACGTGAATGCCGAGAGATGGCAAGGAGAGGGATTTCCGACGAGTATTGTAAGGCATGGTGGGAATAGATCATGAGTTGTGGTTCAAGGTGAGGTGAGAGGTGAATAGAGTTGTCGAATGATGGCCTGGGTTGACTTTGTATAACCGTAATGAAGGGGAAGGATGGTACAGAGAGCCTTGGGGGAGTATTTGGCCCAAGTATAGAGACGGGCAGTACAAAGGAGTACTCGGTAAATGGAAATGTTTGGGATGATGGTGATGATGATGATGGATGGTCCAGGCTGCGGTCAGGAGCCCAAGAGCCAAAAGGCAGGGAGCCAGTGAGCCAGGGAGGGCGACGGGGGGAGGAATGGACGGTTGGATAGCGTTGGTGTGTGACAAAAGGCGGCGAGGGCGTGATTGGATGGAGGAGGCGTTGTAGACGTGGGTAGGCAGCTGGAATGCAGCAACGTAATGCAAGGTGCCGACGTGTGGAGCAATGAAAAACTGCAGCAGGGATGGTGGAGTGCAGGGATCAGTGTCAAGTGCGAGAGACTGGCCTGCGCCTTCGCCTCCTTGCGTCTGGAAGATCTCACGGCTACCGGTGAATGGTGAGGTTGGCCAAACGGCGGTAAGCAGGGAATGAGATAGCTGCAGATTAAACAAGCATGCAGGATTGAGAAGTCTGGTCGGGGGCTTGGGCTGGGCCTCTTGTTGAGATGTTTGACAGGTTGCGCGCCAGGATGTTGGAGATGGAGATGTTGAGCGATGTGGTGATGCCTGTCGCGATGGTAATGTGATGGTGATGATGGTGGTGGTGGTTGCGCAGGCAGAAATAGCAAATAGAACTGGATGGGGCGGGTGCCTGCTGGCCTGGTTCTGATATGCAGGCGGAAATCCAATTGTGGTGCTGTAGGAGGAGAAGTGCCAAAGATACCAGGAATAGTGGGAGTGATACAAGGACAACGAGAGGGTAGAGGATCACAGTGGTATAGACCTATGTATGGAGGGAGAGGTGGTCAAGGAATGGAATAGAGGAGGGAGGGAGAGGACTGCAGGCAGGCAATCAAGAAGCTCTCGAAAAGAGCAGTGAGAGAATAATAGCAGTTTAGCAATCTTGAACTGGTAGCTTGTCACCGGTTGTGTAGGAGTCCCTTGGTCAGTAGTGAGTGAGTGGTCGGTAAGTACAAATGTTCAGTAGCAGTTTCTGATGCAGAGTGGCGGCCGCAACCCAGAAAAAAAACACGAGCAAAACAGAGGCAAGAGGACAGACCCTCAGACCCTCTAGTGTGTGGATACCGAATATTACGTATCGAACATGCCCCAGGTGGCATTCCCACCAGCGACCACCAGCACTACCAGCACTCCGTATTACAACCACTCCAGGCATCATTGGGCATGGAATCGCGAATGGCGCACCCGGGAAAAAGACTTTTCAACCCCTGTGCGTACGACGTCTCTAGGGATGCTCAGGATATCCACCCACCAGAGCTAGCCCAAGTGCAACAGCCTAACTAGCTTAACTGTCTTAACTAACATCAACCAACCTCAGTAACCTGTCACCCAGTGTCAAACCGTCTTTTAGGGCTTGTCTGGCTCGACGTTCGACGCCCCTGGCCAGCCACCCTTTCGGTCGGCCAAAGAGTCATCGGCTTAGCACCAGTTAGAACTTTTCCACCACCCTAGCAGCCTAGCTTCACCCCTCAGGCACCAACGTCTAGGCAACATTTGGCATGGCTCAACGCCTGTTCCTTCGAATTCCAGCCTAAACCGCCCATTGTGACGGCGCGCGGATGCTCGACCAGAGTTTCGCCAGTTGGGGTGACAGGTAAAGTGGGAATTCAGAACTCACAACCACCAGTCATTCATCCTCCCAAGCAAATCCAACAAAACACCAGCTCTCCATTTCCAAACACTATTGGCACTTCGCACTTGTCGCTCATGTCCTATTTGGTTTTACCCGGAACCATTCTGGGATACTGAGTCCGCACTGATAGTCTCTCAGTACAGAGTACATACCATCCAATCCCATACTATCGTGGTCGATTCGTCCCCGCCGCACATGTCATCCGATCGATCGACAGAGCAGACAGGAGTCGGGCGAATGTGTTAAGACCATTATCCTCGATCATCACCTTGTTCCGTGCGAGGATGCAGTCAGACATGCCATGGGCAGTGGTGTGATGCGGAAGAATAACCTGACCAAGGGGTTCCATTTTGCAACGAAACTCCTACGAGTACTACTATTAGTGAGATTCGGATGCTAATCAGAATTCACAATACCGGTTTCTTCACTCCTTCGCCGTTATAGACGAGTCTCGCTTGCAAGGCCTGATACTACAATACATCCGGACTTGGGACACGATACACCCCTCGGGCGGACTCCAGGTTATGCAGGATGACAACGGCAGCGGCAGAAACGAAGGAGGGTAGCCAATGCACACCCTCACTAAGCATCAACCAGAAGTTGAGGCACAAGCACTCAAGGACACACTTATTGCCGTGTCAGCGCTATGCGGATGAACTACGGTTGGATGGGTTGAATATTGCGGCACGCGATGAAAGGTGTTGATTCCCTTTCCTCGCATCGTTCAGGAATCTTGATTTCTGGGATGTGAGGTCCCTGTCTCCTCTGTCCCCTCGCAAGGTCGCCTTGGTGTTCCGCTAAGGATGAACTGAGTTTCCTGGGCTGGTGCTGGGCCACTGGGATTCTCTGCTGGGCCGATGCATCTTCCAGGGGGTGGCCCCAGAATGACACGAGTCTGCATCGTCTACATCCCTGCCGATCCAATCATCCACTGCTCTCCCCACCTTCCTCGAATAGAAGCGGAAAAAATTTATATTTTTTCTCTCGCACACTGGCAGTGGGAAGTCTGGCAGTCTGGCAGAATGCAAGCTGCCCAGGAAAGTAAACCCAGCCCACCAGCTTACGGTCTGTGCGAGTAATCCTCATGGCAATCCACTTGACCTGTAGCATTTCAAAGTTCACCTATCAGAGATTCCTCAGATTCCCAAGGCAAGCATTCCCTTGCAGCTTTCGTTGCTCTAGGCGACGCTGCTGCAATGACTCGTGCTGTCAACCGTCACTCTCGCTCTCACTCTCACTGTCACTCTTTCAATCAGAGCTTCACTCGATGACGAGGCCATGCCAGTGTTTGGTAGAACGCCACGGGAAAGAGAGTCCAGATCTTGCTAGAAGCTGACTGGCAGAATTCACTCAAGTCCCAGATCCTGAATCCCGAATCCCAACCCAAGCTGACACCTTTGCCTTCACACTTCAGCTGTGTTGAAAGCCGCGTGTACGAGTAAACATCGCAGACTCACCTCCTCCAAAATAAACGAAACATTCTACATTCATCATCGTCGTCATTCTACTGCCAATTTGCCATTGGCCACCGAGCATGGACCACGAACCGAGAAGTTTGTTCAAAATCTTCCTGAGCCGTTGCTTCCGTCACGAGCCTCAAAGCCCTAATCCCCAAATGGGACGAGGGGCCATGCACGTGACCATTGTTTGACACACATTCTGAAACCAAAATCCAATGCCCAGAAACCTCACCCATCGAATCCCACACATGTGCGCGATTGCTCGAAATGGTGGTCCAGGTGAGGGGTAGAGTACCAGTACTCGATCCCACCTGTGGCACAGCAATACGAAGACAAGCCTCTTTGTTCCCCCAAGTCCGAGTTATGCGCGGTCAATTTGTAAAGAGGCAACTTTCTCCAAGGTACACCTTGATGAGGACTCAGCTTCTTCTCTGCCCATAAGGTTTCGGCTCTATGACATTCATCCCGGTCAGAATTCCCTTATCACTACATCAGGTGAGTCGTTTCCTCCTCGAGTCGAGGGCGGATCCGAGTTCAACTGCAATTTGGAAGTTATCTCTACACAAAGAACTCTCTTCGCGAGACTCAGCTCGAGGTCACTGAAGCCGCTGATCGGCATAGCAGGAGCCACCTTAGGTAGGGATTCTCGACCCTATTCAAACCTTCACAGTCAGAGTTAGTAGTAAAGTTACCTTCCACTCCTCGTACGAGTCTCCTTTCTGCACGCGCCTCCCGGGGCTATCCACAGTTCGCACTACATCTGCACCTGTACACTCTCCCCGCACTTTAAACAAAGTCATCTTGAAGCTCCCCGGTGTGTTTGGGAAACCTAAAGAGGGAACCAGGCACAGACCTGACCGTGACCAACACCCACTGGGGCCTGTGTTCTTGATTTACGAGCTTGGAGGCATGTTCTTGGAGCGCCCTATCGCCGTGGGTGATTCTATCAAAGACTCAGTGCATTCTAATTAGGTATTGCCCAAAATGAATAAATCGACACCAAACCTAGCCCAGTCTGTCAGATATCCCCGAATCGATCACTCTCTGCCGTCTCAAAGCTCTACACACAAGATGCACGCAACTGATACCGGCATTGAGTGGCTTGATGAGTGCCCCACTCAAGAAGGTCAGGCAATAAGCATATCAAGATTCCCCCAGAACAGTGACGTCGGACTATCCACAAAGGGCGTCCAGACGCTTCTGCTCGACCTCCTTACGTAACTCCAGCCTTTGACGCAACGATAGGGTGAGTGTTGTACCATTGCCCCGGATTAATTCTCCTCGCTGGTGTATCAGTCAATCATGGAAATAGCAGCCGGCTCGGGGCCGTCCTGGATGCACGAGTTAGTCGAAGGTCTTTTGATTTTATGCATTTCAAGCCACTAAACTTCTCGTCGGCAATTGACATTGTCCTTCCGGGGCGGCTCTTCATACCGTCAATGCTTCACGAACATCATCAAGATCACCATAAATCAATGCTCAAATCCAATCACATGGCATTGTTGCAATGGTCTAGACGAGTAGGTACGGGACCCCGAGCTCGCACAACCGTGATACTACAAGGATTTTCAAGGCTCTGTGGAATGGCCTCGAGATCTTGCGATCTTTCTACTGGTCGGCACCGTGGCACGGAACGAGCTATCGCAGAAGGGTAGCACTCAACCACCCTTTCTAGTCGTTTGCACTTGACTCCTCGTAAGCTCCAGCGCGCCCGGCCCATGTCTCGGAAAGCTTGCTCAACATCCAAACACGCACTCGCATGAGTTGAGTGCATTGGTAGGTAAGCAACCCTCTGTACCAATCCTTGAAACTCGAAAGTCAGTTTCATCAAGGCTGTTCATTTTGTTGTAGTTGCAGGTCTCATGTACCTCGTGGGTTCCACCTCACATCTTATAGCATTGCAAGAGCCACATCCACAATCGGGAATCTACCAAACGCTGTTCTAGCAGCCACAGGGTGGTCAGTTGCAATACTGCAGTTGCTCAGTGCTTGGGCTCTCGGAAGATGACGAAAGCTGTCCTTCCAGGGCTTTTGCCGCCCATGGAGAACAGCTAACCCGCTTGGGTACCCCTGACCCTCACAGCCTTACAACTCCCATACTCCTCCAGCAGGATCGACGGTACTCATCAAGGAGATGTAATCTCCAGAACTTACTACCCACTCCGCACCTATCTACGGAAGGCAAATATTTTGTAAATTGTCAAAGAGCCGAGCAGTGTAGTGATCCATATATACATACATATCTATCTACTGTACAACTTGAAGAGAGGCTGTCTTGTCTGTCACATGATCAAACTCACTTTGTGTCCTTGTTCGTTTTGCCATCTTGCATCTTCAACTCCACAGAGGGGCCAGGACGGAGGACATATTCGTAGACCGTGCCAAAGGCCGATCGGTTCATGCTCTCGACCACGAGACCGCTTGCATTGACGACCTTCTCAATATCCTTGTTCCACCAGCAGCCATAGCGGTCGGCGTGCTCTTTGGCGACGCTGTCCATGAAATCATTCACGAACCCGAGCGTAGATCGCCCGTGTTCCAGCAGCAGGATCTTGCCGCCTTTGTCGACTGCAGGCTTGTTCTCAGCTTCGAAGTCCTTTTCAGGAGCGCCGTAATCCATCCTTTTCGATTCATCGACAACTTCATCTGCCTTCGTATCTGCCACTGGGGCGGCCGCCGTGCTCCTTTCCCCAGGCTGCCTGGCCAAGGTCCCCAAGCGCTTAAGAAACTCCACCGGGTTCACCATGCTACAGACCCCCATGGTCTGAATGATCACATCAAACCCGCCGTCAGGCCTCGCAATAACACGCTTATCGCCACCATCACCAACGACAAACTTGACCTCCCCTTTAAACGTATCAATCGGCGCCTTCTCCTCCTGCAGCTGATCGAACTTCTTCTGGGCCTGATACACCATAATCTCACTCTGGTCGTTGAACACAAGACTCTTGACCCTCATCTCCCTCGGCTGGCGCAGCGGTCGCATGTCGTAGAACTGCATATTCCTTCCCGTCCCACAACTGACCTCCAGCACATTGCCATGGGCCTGCGTGCACAGCTTGGCGCGTTTGCGGTGCAGGCGCGCCAGGCGCTCGGTCAGGTCGACTTCGTCGTCGAAGTCGCGGGAGAGGTCGAGCCAGCGGCTCGACACGTCGGCGTTCTGGGGGAGGTCCAGGCTCGCGGCGCGCTCGACCGCCCGCCGGTACGAGATGTAGGTCATCGTGCAGTAGATCCCGAAGACCACGCCGAGCATCGACGCGCCCCAGAAGTAGCCTGCCTTCGAGATGAAGAGGCGTCGCAGCCAGCGCGGCAGCGGGCGCGTGTACGGAGTGTAGACTGGTTCGGGGAGCGGCGTCGTCGGCTTCGCCGCTACTGGATCTCCTCCTCCCCTCGCCATCTTCCGTCGCGGCATTCGCTTCAGTGCCGTCGAGGCGTGTCGGCGGGACTGGTGGATCGCGGATGTGTTGTAGACATTGTTGCGCGTCGTGCGGGCTTGAACGCCTTGATGGAAGAACCGCTGCGCAGCCGCGGGCGCAGCTCCAGCCGCAGCCCCTCGTTTGGAAATCAGCGACAGTGCAAGGTGCGGTATTCGAGAGCTCTGCAGGCTGTGCAAGCTCTGCATTGTCGGTAGCGACATGGGGTGCTGTGCTGCTCACAGGCTGGATGTTCAAGCTGTGAGTGCGTGTGTTGACGCTGGAGACAAATTACATTTATTTAATTATTTTTCCGGCGAGCCGAAGTTGAAGCGAAATGGGTCTGACGCACGACCTCAAACGGCCTCAAACCACAACTCGCCCCAGCGCACAAGACCGACAACCGTCAAAGGCGGAGAAGCACACCACCAAAAGCTAGCTAGTCAGAGCTCGATACTTTTTGTCATCCCCGTGCTAATGGGATATATAAATTCCCACCGCGCCTACCAAGGCTGTTCCTGATTCATGTTGGAAGAATACCAGTAAGTCATATTGATAAATAATTGAATTTGTCTGTAAGCAGGTGGAAGGGGCCCTCTAGAGGTTGGGTACATATGTATATATATTATCTAGACAAATCAACCACGGCTGAGCAGTGAGTGAAGAACGATGTCTCCCACTAATCACAGCCCCTCCAGCACCACCACCACCACCACAAACAGCGCTCCAAAACACATCCTAATCATCGGCGCCGGCGAATTCGGGCTCTCGACGACGCTCTCGCTGCTCTCCAACGCAGCATACAAAACGTCACACATAACCATCGTGGACAGCTCGCCCTCCCTGCCCAACCCGTCCGGCTCGTCCGTGGACGCAAACCGGATCGTGCGCGCCGACTACGCATGCGCAGCATACTCGAAGCTCGCGCTGCAGGTGCAGCCGCTGTGGCGCGACACTGCACCACACGCCTGGGGCGGCGAGGGGCGGTACCACGAGCCCGGGTTCGTGCTGACGGCGGACCGGGGTCACGGGGCGTACGTGCAACGGTCGCTGGAGAACGTGCGGGCGTTTGCGGCGGCGGAGGACTCGGCCTTGAACTCGGGGGTTGGTGGCGGCGGCGATGCGGCCAAGATCGTCGAGCTGCACGGCCACGACGAGATCCAGCGCGCGACGCGCTACGAGGGCGTCAGCGGCGACCACGGCTACGCCAACTTCAACTCTGGCTGGGCGGACGCCGAGGCGTGTGTGGCGTATGCGCTGCGCAGGGTGCGAGCTGAAGGGGGCGAGCGCGTCACGGTCCGGAGTGGCGCGCAGGTCGAGCGCCTGCTGTTCTCGCCCGAGGGCGAAGCCTCTGTCACGGGAGCAGAGCTGAAGGACAGCGGCGAGCAGATCCACGCCGACCTCACGATCCTGGCGGCAGGGGCCTGGAGCCCCAGCCTGGTCGACCTGCAAGGTCGGTGCTTGGCGACGGGCCAGGCGGTGGCCTTCGTCGACATCACGCAGGAAGAGCAGGACGCAATGGCGGACCGCCCGACCGTCATGAACTGGAGCAAGGGCATGTTCATCATCCCGCCGCGCGACAGGAAGCTCAAGATCGCCCGCCACGGCTTCGGGTACCGCAACCTCGTCAAGATTCCGCGCAAGAAGCTGCGCCCGGGGAGTACTCTCAGCAATGGGCCCGTCAAAGGTGATGATCACCACGACGACGAGGTCCTCGAGGTCAGCGTCCCCGAGGTCGGCGTGCCCATCCCCCTCGAAGCAGAAGACGCCATCCGCGAGGCAATGGCCACCCTCGTGCCGCACATGAAAGATCGACCGTTCACGCGCACAAGGATCTGTTGGTACTGCGACACGTAAGTTTTTCCCAACCTTCCCCGTTTCCCCATGTTCCAAAACTCTATCCCATCCACGCACGTCTCCAATCCCACCATTTCCCAATCCCCTAACTCAACTCACTCACTCACTCACCCACCCACTCACCAGCCCATCCGGCGACTTCCTAATGACATACCACCCGACATACGCGAACCTATTCGTCGCGACAGGCGGGTCGGGCCACGGCTTCAAGTTCTTCCCGGTGATAGGCGACAAGATCGTCGACGCGCTGCAGGGGAAGCTGGAGCCCGAGCTGGCGGCGCTGTGGCGCTGGAGGACGGAGGAGGAGTTGAGGGCTGACACCGATGGAGACGAGTTCTTGGGCTGTGATGATGGCAGTCGTGCTGGGAGGAAAGGGATGATTTTGGCGGAGGAGGCGATGAGAGGGAAAGGGTGGGGATGAGGTGGTGTTGTGTAGTGTGTTGTGAGGTGTTGTGATGTGATGTGATGCAGTGATGGTGATTGGTGAGGGAGAATTGGGGGGGGGTTGTGCGACGTTATGAGAGGAGAGCCTCGTTCAGGGCATGGAATTGCATTGCATTGCAATCCCATCTCCCTTGCACCAAAATCCGACGCTCTGACGTGCCACAGAATTGCGGTGACAGCTCGTGCTCAGCCAGCCAGCCAGCAAGATTCGCATGTGGCCCTGGATAAAAACAGTACATACTTACTTGTACGCGGAACTATTTACAGTAGAAGGACATACATACCTAGGTACATAAAAACCGAGCTATCTCACCAGACCTGTGTGGATGAATGAATGAATGAATGAACGAACGAACGAATACACAAGGCCCAGGCCCAGATTCTTGCAATATTTAACCCAGAACCCATTTGTTCTTTGATTGATTGATGAATATGGAGGTACCAAAACCACTCACCCACTCACTGACGGACAATGTCAGACACCCTTCGAGGCTCCACTGGCTGCCAGCTGGCTGGCTGACTGGCGGCTGTGACACGAAGCATCACAGAAGTGTCTCAAGATTCGAAAACAACTCACCACCACCCAAAGCCAACTTTGAAAAGTTGAACATAAATACAAGGCACATCCCAGTCCCAGGCGCAGTTCTGGACTCCGGATCCCAGTCACGAAAACTCCCTCCTCCCTCTTGAAGTGTGTGAATCAACGGATGGATATGGCAGACGATAGATCCGGGATTCGGGTTCAAAAATCCAAATCCAAATCGAAAAAACCCCTATTGACAAGACATGAATGCCATGGCATTCCAAGACAAGACGACACAAGACGTGACAAAGACATGAGACACCTGGGCTTCTCTGGTCCAAGCACGGCACTGAGAATGTCAAACAAGTCATGTACAAGATATCATTCATACTGTACGGAGTACTCTATATATATCTCAACGAGTCACGACTGCCTGCACACATCATGATCTACCTGAGGATTCAAGGGGTTGTTTCCAAGCCCCTTGCGAAGAGAGTTACTTTTACTTTTGTACTTGTATTTGCGCTGCCTCCTGTGTCCTGTGCCTCCTGTGCCATGTTCTGGGGTTCAGAGCTTCAGATCCGTTGCCGCTGGGCAGGTTTCGACCATTGACACTTACTCTCAGTCATACAAAAGGCAGAGGTTCATTTCTTTGGTTCTATTTCCCCATACTCTTCCTTCATCATTATTATCATCATGATTCATCCTCCTCTCGTCGTCATGATGTGCACATCCCCTCCGCACCTCTAGAACTAGGTATGTATGTACTACCTACAGTGGATACGGCCACCTCCATCTAACCCTCCCCTCTAACGATGGGCTAATAATAAAAAAAATCATAGAGGACGATTCGAACTCATGTCCTCTTGGGCCATCACTATCATCCTTCTCGACAGACAGGACAGGACACATCGCATGCATGCATGCTGAGAGGAGCTATGGCTATGAACAAATCGTTTTATCAAGCAGCAGCAGCGGCGGCGGGAGAATCGAATCCCACCACCAAACCACAAGATCAAGCCACAAGATCAATCAATCACACACGCACGCACACAAAATGGCTCGCTGAGATGGATTCAAAGAAATCCTCCCTCCACCACAGCAAAGCAAAGGTGCCAAGTATATACAAGGTAAGGCAAGACAAGACAAGACCACTAAGGGAACAGAAAGGAAAAGAAAAAGTACGCCGCAGCAGTAGCATGGATGCGGAGCGAGACCGGTCACCGAAGCTGAGCGGGATAAAACAAAACTGATGTGCGAAAAGTACCTTGCATCTGGTGAGGCGGGTGTGCCTGCACAAGCATTCTTACCACACCCTGGAAGCAAACAGACTTTCCTTCTTCAGACGACCAGGCCAGGCCAGGCCAGGTTTTTCAAGCACGAAAAAGAGGGAAAGAAAAACCAAATTGGTCTGGGGGTTGAAGTATCTTATTAAGACTATCAAGCAATGATGCTTCGCGATTAAAGCTATCGCCAGTTTCGGATCGTAAGCGACCAAAATGCTGACGTGAAGCACAAGCAGCGACCGCCTACGATACCAGCCAACCAACCTCATTCAACCACCCCATGCTTTAAGGTGTGAATCTGAAGCACAACCACAACCTCTCTCTGTCTCTATGCATCATCTTCCTGATTGCATCGCATCAACCTTACACAAGACGACAACCTTTCGTCCAGTCCAATCTCTCCGTGACAGTCCTCAATTGTCGCGGATTGTTATAGCTCTCGAGAAAGATTGCCTTCCCATAACCAGGCGCCACCCTTTGGTATGTATCGCCGGAAAATATTGTCGATGGTTCGTTGTTTCCTTTTCGAACCAGTGACCCAAGTTGAAGATGAAGAGGGAATAGAGAACCAAGACGGTACCGAAATCGACCAGCGCCGAATACCGCCAATGACCCAGTGTGTGTCGATGAAGACCCATTTCTAATCGGTGTAAAACCCCCGTTGGCACCTATTGTCCTTTTTGGTGCCTGCTCAGGAAAAAAAATGTCATCGCTCAAAACGCCTTGCAATGCTCATAGACTAGTCGTAACACGGGCAAACAAAAAAGTAGGATGTTAGTTTGCATTCATCAGCCTGGACAAGATGACCATTGCCAAGAGCTTGATGGGAGTGGATAGTGATACAAAGATCGCCCACAGTGAGAAATCAGACTTTTCTGAAGTCTAAAGGGCAAGTTAGTTACGAATTGGAGGAGCTAATGGGTATTTGCAGGAGGACTAACCTGATAATGTTGGGTAGATCTGCTCGAAGGCTTGATAGATCTCCTCACGAACTTTGGCGCCAGTGAGTACAATCTTTCCACTGACGAAGATCAACAAGACGATCTTAGGTTTGATCATGCGGTAGATAAGACCAGGGAACAATTCAGGCTCATAGGAACTGAAAGGATGATGCTTGGAAGCAAGACCTTCTAGTCGAATGGGGAACTTGATGTCACAGGAGCCAACAATGTTTTGAATCTTGAAGTCGGTGAACTTGGCGTTGAAGCCGAGCTTTTGGATGATACGTGCATACTTGCGGCTTGCAAGTTTGGAGTCATCTTCCGACTTGGCACCGGTAACAACCATCTTGCCAGATGCGAAGATCAAGGCAGTGGTTTTGGGGTCACGGATACGCATGATGACAGCGGCGAAACGCTGATGATAGAGTTAGTCTACAGTCATGAGTAGACCAGGTAACAATATGAGCCATACCTTTGGATTGTACTCAGCATTGCGAGCATGCAGTGCAATGGTCTTGAGATCGAGACGACAATCAAGGTTGACTGTTGCGACGATGTTTCTTTTCCAAGTTAACCTCTGCTGACCAACAAGGGCAACAAAGGATAGAATACTCACTGCAAGGTAGGTACGATACCACTCACTCCCGCACCAGGAGTAGCACTGGGGGTTTGGGGAGCCTGTAAGACATTTCCTCCCGGTTGCTGACCGTTCATCTTCCCATCTGCGTAAGAGCCACCGTTGAGGTTCTGTCCATCTTTCTCAGAGGAAGGCGGTGTCAAGTCCCCGGTACCACCAGGAAACGAGAGAGACGCGGGAGAGGTGAAGGCTTTTGCCTGTTGTGCGGTGGAAGGATGAGTGGTAAGGGAGTCCATGATTGCAAAGGTGTGAGGTTTGCACTGCGGCGCAACAAAGCGGTCGCAGTCAAGAGTCTCTTCGACGATTGGTAGATCGAGGAAAAGACGGAGAGAACAGTCTGTGAGGGAGACGGATGTTAGGATGATGCTTGTGGTTGAGGACGTAGATGTGAGGACCGAGTGAGGATTGCGCAGACTAGTGTCGGTCGGTTGAGTGAGAATCGACTGAGGTGAGGCAGTGATCTTGGAGGTGAAGAATCACACCCACCACCAAATGTAGATGTCGGTTCCCGGTAACTCGACGACGAGGGGACAGGAATTCGAGGCGAGAGGGAAGTAGAGTTCGTACCGATATGTGGGAGATAAACAAGTCAATGTCTCCCCTACAAACAACTGCCCTTTTTGACTTGAACTTTTGGAGTCTTAGAGTGGACTTGATGTGAGGTTCGGTCGAGGAGCGTGGACCGACCAAGATGCGCGAAAACGAGGCAACAATGAGCAGTGAGATTGACTTTTTGGGAGCGAATTACTATTGCGGAAAAGGGCAAGACTGTCTAAAATGGAATTGCGGCTTCTTCTTCTTCTTTCTGAACCTGTGGGCTCTTGTGATAAGAGAGTGGCCAGGCGCACGCAAGCACCAGGGGATTTGCCCTTGTGGGATTGCAGCGAAGCGCCAAGAGGATAATCAACGTCACGACGAGAGGAAGTCTGCGTCGATGACACTGGAGGAGGCAATGGTATCTGGAGAGAGGTCGCAGGCGAGAGGCGAGGCGGCGTGTGGGAAGCGCTTGATCAGCCTTGGAGCCTGATGGAAGAGACCGTGGAGGATGGAATGCGGTTGCGGCGAAATGCCAAGCCAAGAAATGTCAGAAAAACCGGGAGCATTCGCGATGGGAGGGCAGCCTCCTTTTATACTCGCAGCAGGTCGTCCAACCCCGCCACGCTAGTCTCACGCTAGGGATTCCGCTAAACCCGATCCGTCACCGTGTCCGCATCATCGCACCTTCCATTATCTGCCCCTTTTCTGTGCGTGCATTTGCATGAGGCGCGTTAATGCACCTTCCCAAAGCCCAGACACCCCCCTACGGCCTACCGCCTACAGGCTATGTACGTGGTCTGGCGCTGCTTGAATCCTGCCTTGTGCACCCATCAACTGACAAAAGTTCAGGTCAAAAGTCGCGAGCCTCCTTTTTTGCTCAGTGAAGACACTACGGGCAAAGATAGGGCCGAGGATGGGTTTGCCGTTAGCTGATTCAACAACTCTAGCCCAGATCCATCAACCGAAGCCGAAGGGCAGCGTAACATTGGCCCAAGCTCACGTGCTTCAGGTTCCGAATTTTTTCTGCTGGGCGGGAAGGGGAATGGAGGGGGGATGAGTGGGCACAAACACCACCAAGAGTGAACAAGAGAGAGAGAGAGAGAAAATCGATCGGATTCGCCGCCCGAAGATCTTGGGCACCCAACCGAACCAAGAACGAGAATCAAAGGTGACTCGTGTCGAGAAGACCAGACCTTGACATCGGATCAGAGTGACACTTGTTATTGATACCTCGAGCAATGCATCTCGAGGCTTGCATATTTATCGGTTGCCCTCATTCTCATCCGATGATTTTCTGGAGAGATAAAAAAAAGGGTGTAAGGGTGATACAGGAGGGTGGCAGGGTGAGCCGAGCGGTTACTGGAGAGGCAGAAACTTGAAAGGGGGAGGGAAAAGAAATGAGTCACAATTGTTGGCAGGGGGTGGGAGGGATTGGCAGGGAGGGCAGGAGCGACAAGCCCACCACAAACAGTTTCACATGCTGCGCAGGCTTGACAGGCGTCACCCTCCCAGGGCAGTTGCAGGGGCCTGGGCCTTGGCAAGCACGCAGGCTCTTGCACCCGACGCCACCACCTGCAGCCACCACCCCCATCCCCCCAATCAGGCATCTGGCCACTCTGTCCAAACCGGTCAGCCTCGCTCAGTGCCACTGCCATCCGACCATCCGACCATCCGACCAGAGATTAATTATCATCCACTAATCTCCTCAAAGGGTATAGCGTCTGCTCGGTAAACATGCCCTCCACGATTCCATCGCCAGCCTTATCACTCCGTAGGCGTATCTGGCCACTTGAATATAGACGGTCATCCTCTACATTCTTTGTGCATACATATATGCATCAATACTCCGTGCAGCTTATGCAACCATAGCAGCCGGCCATGCATGCACCGCCACAAACCAACAGTCGCCCAATCCGTGATATCGGCTCCGTACTGCTACGGAGCAATTCTCGAACCTAGATCAAGTACGACGGCTCAGGGTTTAAAACCCCGCGGGGTGAGAACATTACGATTGCGCCAACCTGGAGCGGCGATACGTACGGAGTACGGAGTACATACACACTGGTACCTAGGTAGGTAGCCATCCTTAGGGACGACTGGGCGGGCAAGCAAGCCCAACCCCAGATCTCACGGCTACTAAATACTAGCGAACTCGAGGAACTGGAAGGAAACTGGACTGAAACTTAATATTTGGTGGGCCAAAGCGCAATGCAATGGACTTTTCTTGAGTACCTGTCACCAATCCTATGATAGGGAGGGGCATTCATTGGCTGCCGAGGCCAGTATAGACGGACAACCTTCCCGGGTGCTCTCCTCGACCGTATCATATCCCCAGTATGTGCATACAAGGTTATCAGGGCTGTACATTCGATTGCTGAATTCTTCATGGGATCAGCATGCTCTGGAAACACTACTTCATCATGGCCTATCGCTCTCTCGCTCTCAAGTCAAGCTGTAACTCGGCCCCTCACCGCCCTGCGGCGTCTGCCAGTTGATGTCCTGGCTGGGCACTTTGATGTCGCATGTTTTACAGTGGATACAGCTAGCAAAACACACACGTTAGTCCTTGACATCCAAGCCAAGTAGGAACCAAACAAAACAAAAATACTCACTTTTGCGCATTAATCTGGAAACGGACGCCGAGCTCCTTGCTGTCGTCCTCAACATACTCATACACCCCAGCAGGGCAGAATCGATTCTCCACGCCTTTGAAGACCGGCCACTCTTTGGCGGCGTGGCCTTCCCAGTCTTTCACCTGCAGATGCACCGGCTGGTCTTCTTCGTGATTGGTTCCCGTCCGCGATACAGAGGTCAGAATGTCAAAGGTGATTTCCCCGTCGGGCTTGGGATATTCAATCTTCTTGCACTGATCAGCAGGCTTGGTCGCCTCGTTGTCTTGGCCCGGGTGCTTTAGAGTCCACGGCACCTTGCCTCGCAGTACGTATGCTTCAAGGCCCGAGTACATCACACCGCCGTACACTCCGAGTGGGCTATGAAATGAGGGGCGCATGTTGCGCACCGCCTTCAGTTCCGGCCAGATCCAGCTCTCTCGCAATGCCGTCTCGTAGTCGTAGAGGAAAATGGTGTTCGCATCCGGGTTCTTGGTGACTGCAGCATACGCCGATTCAGCCGCCAGCATGCCCGATTTCATCGACGTATGTGTCCCTTTGATCTTGGGGAGATTGAGAAATCCAGCACTGTCCCCAATCAGTGCACCACCTGGGAAGGCGCATTTGGGTATTGACTGAAAGCCACCTTCATTGAGGGCCCTCGCGCCGTAGGCGAGGCACTTTCCACCTTCTAGCACCGACTTGTAGAACGGGTGCAGTTTCATGCGCTGAAACTCGCCGTACGGAGAGAGCCACGGGTTGGGATAGTCCAGACCGACCACCAGCCCAAGACTGACCAGATTTTCACCATAGTGGTACATCCACCCACCACCATACGTATCCTTCGGGAGCGGGTATCCTAGTGTGTGCGCGATCTCTCCTTTCTTGAACTTTTCCGGCTTGATTTCCCAGATCTCTTTGACTCCAAGACCATAGGTCTGTGGTCCACTGTCTCGTCTCAAGTCATACTTCTTGACCACCTTCTTGGTCAAGCTGCCATGACAGCCCTCTGCTAACAGAGTGATTCTTGCATGAAACTCCATCCCTCGTTCAAAATTGGACTTGGGTTTGCCATCCCTTCCGATTCCCTGATCGTTGGTGGCAATTCCTTTGACTGCGCCTTCATGATTGTACAGCACTTCTGCGCCCGCAAAACCAGCATAAATCTCAACCCCAACCTCCTCCGCTCTTTCACCAAGCCATTTCGTGAACTGGCTAAGGCTTATGATATAGTTGCCCTTGTTGTGCATCTGTGGAGGTGCAGGGATAGGGATAGCACTGGATTTGGTCAACCATCGCATCTTGTCACCGCCCGCTGGCGTAGTTCCTGTGAATCGGTTCTCATTATCCTCTGCTAGCCAATCCGGTATTAACTCGTTGATTGCCGTGGGTTCTAGTACGTTCCCAGATAGAATGTGTGCTCCCACCTCTCCAGCCTTCTCGAGTACCACCACCCGAAAATCTTCATTGCCCTCCTCGTTGGCGATTTGCTTTAACCTGATAGCAGCACTCAGTCCAGCTGGTCCAGCACCAACAATGCAAACGTCCACCTCGTCACTCTCCCGGTCAATAGCCGCCGGATCGAAGCTCTCATCAACATCGGCGTATCGTCGCTGGAGGCTTGAGGATATAGATCGTCGTTGGCCAGCAACAAAAACAGGTCGTTGTGGTCGCGATCTGGTGGCCGATCGGCTTTGTGCGGGGAAGGTGCTGATGAGAGAAGCTGAGGATCTGGAAAAGGATCTGGTTTGCTGAATCGGGCTGGCAAGCCTGGACAAAGGCCGAGAAAGGTGTTTAGAGGCCATCTGGGGATATTTGTTCAGAAGGGAGACCAAACCTAGGGAGAGAAGGCTAAGGGATAGCTTTAAAAAGAGGATTCAATGCACGGTGAAATCACGGCGGGAGCATTTTTGTAGAGAGCAACGAGACGGACCCCGACAAGACGTCAGTGATTCTCGGTTAAGCCCGGGGCCTGGATTGAATGGGCAGGGCGAAAGGCCGTGGACTTGCATTTGCGAGTCTCGCCCGACCAATTGACGAGGGTCTGAACCAAAGCAATTTTGAGATCCGAGGCTCGAGGATTTCTTTCCGTCACGGCGTTTCGAGGACTAATGCTTCGCTCAACATATACGGTGGAGCAAATAGAGCGGGAGCCTTGTCCACTTCAACTGCTTGGGTAAACAAACGCCTGGGGCAGACAGGAAATATCTGAGGTAATGAGATGCAAGTGTATATTCATTTGTCAGCATGGACCTTCAATGCCCAAAGATTCACATGATGATGAAGCCAGGCGTGTAATCATATCCACCTGATCCAGGCGACGTTGTCGATGACATCTACCCAGCTTGGAGGAATAAAAATACGAGGATTCAGCCACTCTCACTGGTTCCTGGCAAGGTGAGGTTGAGAAGTTTATAACCGGTGTCAGTCCCAAGTTCCAACCAAAACAAATCCTTCCCTGTCCCCTTCGTCCTTTGTTCAATCCTTTGCTTCGGAAATGACTTCATATCCGCGTGTTGGCGCCGTTACTGGTGCCAACAAAGGCATTGGGCTCGCAATCGTCCGGCAACTCGCTTTACAATATCCGAAATCTCCCTCCAACAACGGACCCCTTCTCATCTATCTCACAGCACGCAACGATGAAAAGGGTAGAGTTGCGGTTGATTCAATCCTTGAAGATACCCAGCTGAGAGAGGCAAAAGCTTTGCGCTCCCATGATGGTCTCACAGAGGTCGAATACCTCAAATTGGACATCAGCTCCAAACAAAGTATCGAGGATTTTGCCACCCACTTGAAAACCGAGCATCCTGACGGCATAGATTTTCTCATCAACAATGCTGCAATTGCCATGCAAGGCTTTGACGACAATGTGGTCAGAGAGACTCTCCACACCAACTATTACGGGACCCTCCACGCGACACAACTGCTTCTGCCACATATCAAGAACGGCGGTCGCCTGGTGAACGTTGCAAGCATGTCCGGCCAACTTACCTCCAAGTACTCAGATTCCATCAAGTCTCGGTTCTTGGCTGCCAATGCACCCGAAGACATTACCAAATTGATGCAAGAGTTCACCAGCGCCGTTGAGAATGGCTCTCACGAGAGAGATTGGCCCAGTGCTGCATATGCCGTGTCTAAAGCAGGTGTCATTGGCTTCACGAGAACCCTTGCGCGACAGAATCGAGAAAATGCGAGTGAAACTTTGATCAACAGCTGTTGTCCTGGCTGGGTCAAAACAGACATGACCCGAGGTGGAGGGGTCAAGACACCAGATCAAGGCGCTCAAACGCCTGTGTTGCTGGCCCTGGGAGATATTGGAGGCTCAAATGGCGAATTTTGGCAGCATGAGAAGATCATCGAATGGTGAAATTTAATGCTATTTGTGATCGATAGGTGGATGACCGTAATTATCAAAAAAGATCTGAAAACATCAAGGAGAGGCTGCCTTACGCCAAATAAACACCTTTTTGCAACAACTTACTCTTCGTTTCAAATGGGTATCCTGTGCCCTTGATGCTGACTATATCAGGATGGCATCCAGGAGGTCCATCATGCCTGTGATCAGCCCTGCCCTCCATTTGAGAGGTCTCAGAGCCCGTGGCCTTCAGCGATTCTGCGTCTCAGACAGAGATCTAGTTTCCGGACTAAGGGGCTCTGTGCGAGCAGTGGTGCTTTTATTCCTTCCAAATCCCGAATCAGATAGATGGCAGTGCTTCAAAGATCCTCTCGGTCAGAAGCTAAGCCGACTGCAGGTGGTCCGCTTTGCTCCGCCGGGCTGGTCCGTGGAGGTCCAATTCGGGCTTTGGCGGGTTTACGATTAGCTCCTGAGATGCTGACATCGCTGACATCTACTTCGATCGATTCGAGCTTCGACGAGTCGATGTTCAAACACTCGCGGCTCGATGTGTATTCATGATTGGTTGACCTCACCACACTCAATTGTTCTGGCGGCCTAGTTGGTTGATGGGCCAGTATATGCGCGACTTACGAATTTTCGACGAATCGGTCAATATGTCACGTCAATCTGAAGAAACCAAGCTAAGTACAAGCCGCTACCTTTACTCCGGCCTTAAGCAATGCAATATCTCCTTTGCCTGCTTGAGCGCGTCGGTTGCTGGGGAGGAGGAGGAGGAGGACACATATGCAAGGGTGGGTTAACATGACTTCGCCCAGGGCAACAGGAAACCGCTTTCCCCAATCAACTACATCCTATATAATCCCAAGGCGTTGGACTTCTGATCCATCAGCCCATAACCAACAACACCTCAGCCCAAGAACCAGCCTCAAAGCGTGTCCAAAATGACAACAAGATACGCCGAAGCCCACCTAGCAAGCAATCTCGGCGGGCCAGGGGACGCACGGCCGACGGCCCTGCAAATCATCAAGGACAATGATCTCGAAGGCAAGCTGCACGACAAGGTCGTCCTCGTCACCGGCACCTCGTCAGGGATCGGCGTCGAGACGGTGCGCGCGCTCAAAGCGACGGGTGCCAAAATCTACGCGACGGCACGCAACCTCAGCAAGGCACGCGATGCGCTATCCGACGTCGTCGAGCCCGGCGGCAACGTCGAGCTCCTCCTGCTGGACACCAGCTCGCTGGCGAGCGTGCGGGCCGCCGCGGCGGAGTTCCTCGCCAAGGAGACGCGGCTCAACGTGTTGATCAACAACGCGGGCATCATGGCGGTGCCGGAAGTGGTCATCACCCCCGACGGCTTCGAGTCGCAGTTCCAGACCAACCACCTGGGCCACTTCCTGCTCTTCCAACTGCTGAAGCCGACGCTGCTGGCGTCGTCGACGCCGGGCTTCCACTCGCGCGTCGTCAACGTCAGCTCGATCGGGCACCGCCAGCTGCCGGTCCAGTTCGACGACCTCAACTTCTCCGCCCCGGGCCTCTACACCCCCTTCGGCGGGTACGGGCAGTCCAAGACCGCCAACATCCACATGGCGAACGAGATCGAGCGGCGGTACGGCGCGCAGGGCCTGCACGCCTGGTCGCTGCACCCCGGCGGCATCTCTACCGCCCTGCAGGTCCACGTCGACTTCTCGGCCTTGTTGGCGCTGCCCGAGGTCCAGCGCTACATGAAATCCACGGCCCAGGGTGCCGCCACCACGGTGCTCGCGGCCGTGGACAAGGAGCTCGAGGGCACTGGCGGCAAGTATCTCGACGATACCCAGGTCAGTCCGCCTGTGGACCCGAAGCTCGCTGCTGAGCTGGCCGCCCCGGGATATGCCACCTGGGCTTATGATGTCGACGCTGCGACCCGGCTGTGGGAGGTCAGCAATAAGCTGGTTGGCTTCCAGGAGTAACGATCCCAAGCCAAGGGGGGAATCGCCTGTTTTGGATTGGGATTCCTTCTGGGCGAATGGAGATTGGGGGCGTTCTAGCTTCTTCTCGCTTCCACTCGACAGACAGATGTCGAAGCTAGAACGCCATCTCGGTAAAATAGGGAGGCAGTCGTTGTCCAGCACATAGCTATGTAGCTAGATATACTGTCAATGAGGCGGTGGAAATCCACGAAATCTACCATTGTCCGTTTCTCTCCATCCTTTTGATCGTAAATGTATTCATTGCATGGTCTTGAGTGTCTCACACATGCCCAAGGCAACACGACTCGATAATCTGGGAGGAAAATGCTCACGTACAGAGGTAGTTTGCATGCCTTGTTCAATATGCCATGGTACTCTAGCCATCTCAAATGTCACAGCTGTTCATATATGATGTCACCTTTTCGCATCTGCAACAGAAGATACCAGCCCCGCTCGCCGCTTGACATCCGCGAACGAATCGTCAGTGAGTTTTGCAAACCGAATCTGCCTATCTGCCATGGCCTGTAGCCTCTGTCTGTCATCGAGAGTCGAGCTTCCGGCTCCAGCTGTCCCAGAGAATCCTCCTCCCCCGGCTCCCCAACCACCACCAGCTCTCGACGGAGACGACCCAAACCTCGGACCAGGCGTGCCCATCTCTCCTCTCGCCCCACCAAATCCCAATCCCAGGCCCAGTCCGGCGCCAGGACCCGCCGTGGCCGCGGACGAACCAAACAGCGTGCTCTCGGTAATGCTCTCGCGGATGGCGTTGTGGACTCTCGACTCCCACACGCCGTCCCATTTCCACGTGCTGGGATGTTTCGGCGACGAGGGGGATGTTGACGAAGACGAGCCAGTCGCTGGTCTGGCAGCGAGGGCAGCTGAGAGATCCGTCCCGGCGCCGGCGCTGGCGGGGCTGGTGGGAGCGTTGAGGCTCCGGTGCGCGCGCCAGGCGTGCCAGGCGCTCGGATTGCCTGCGGCAGTGAGTGGGAGGGGGTCGAGGATGGAAGGGTCGGTGAAGGAGGAGTGGATGTGGTTCAGGAGAGCGAGGAGCGTGGCTTTGCGATCTGTTTGTGCTGGGTCGAGGTTCGAGGCGGCGGCTAGAGGATCACCGGGCGTGGACTTTGGGCTGGATGGCGCAGGTTGCTGGCCGTTTTCTCCCTGTACTCTTTCTATATCCACCTGTTTAACAGCATCTGTTGACACGCCGCTATCATTCTCGTGCGTCATCGCAGTCATGCCATCTTGCGTCCCTCCGCGTGAAAACCAGTCAGGAAAGCCATATCTCAGGCTGAACGCGCCAGGCGGCAGCCGGTGCTCGTCAGACGCGCTGACCGTACTGGAGGCGTCGACATTGGCGCTGAATGTGTATGTGGTCAAAGGCACGACGAGGGGATGGAAGACATCTGTGGAGAACGTCACCAGCGGTGGTGAGGAAGGGTATGTGTCTGGGAAAGCGATCTGGAAGCGCAGGATGGCTTCAGCGTAGGGGCCTTGGGTATGTCTCAATTAGTACCTCACTAGAGATATTATCGGGCTTGTGAAGACTCACCATTGCGGACGAAGAAGACGCCGCCCCATAGTGAGGCCCTGCCTGGCACCAGTGAGAGATATATCCCCTCAGGACATTCGTCGCGTAATGATGAACTTCATTGTGTTAGTGTACACTAGTATATGCTATACGTTCAAGGTATGACTGACAAATCGAGGACTAATTGCTGTCGTCGGAAAGTGGGAAGGAGGAGTGTGGATTGGGTCATGGTTGTGGCGGAAAGGCATTCGAGAGAGTTGGAGATACAAATGGTTGAGAATGAAATAGTCCCTCGAACAACCCCAACATGAGGCTGTGCTTCAGCCTCGTCGGATTCAAGACAATAGAATACATGCCATGATTCATAAACTCATATCATTCAGTTCATATCTCTATCACATGGGTATTATCTATCCAAAAAAGAGCCTAATACTGCTCACGCAAACGAAATGCCTATGTAACCACAACTGCGCGGCCATACGCAACAGCATTCATCCCATCATTCACACCACCAATTAAACCCTCCGCAACCCACACTCCTGCATTGACACAAGATTCCCCTAGAGGACTATCCTTAAATCGGAGAAAAGATCGTTGAAGTCGTGATCCAGGTTCGCCCAGACAAGCTCCCAGATCGAAACCTCCGGATAATATCTTCTCCGTCATTTGATGCTGGCGTTCAAATTGTAGAACTCGATTGAGGAGGTTCATAAAAAGCGGCATGATAAAAAGAAATACTGCAAAAACCCAACATACCATCTGAGCTACACCTCTTCGCAAGAAACTAGGTGACCTTTGAGGGGGTAATTCCTGATGCTGGCCTTGCGATGTACATTGGAGGAGAGCCGGTGACATACTAGCCCGCAAGCACTCAATTTCAAGGTAAGTCAGATCTTGTGGTAATGCCATATGCATATATCGCATCGCATCAATATGCATGCTTCGGAGTGCAGTAGAGTCACCAGTTTGCTCCGCTTGGCTTTTGGCGGTTATCCATAATCTTACTCCTGTCGCGGCAATGTCCCAGTTGACACCAGACTGTGTCTCCGATTGTGAAAGGGTCGTAAGGCTCAAGTCTGGTGTGGGGACACCACCTTCTGGCGTTTGTGGTCTTATCGTCGGGGTGCTGACTTCACTATTGGGTGCAGTCGTAGCGAATCCAAAACCTGCCTCCTCTTTGGGTTCCTCAAAACTCGAAATTGCATAGGCTTTCCGTCGAGAAGTCAAGGATCTTGTCAACATCGCAGCTTTCGTAGATGCTCGGATAGATGTCATCATCGGGATCCGTGAGCGGACAGAAGAAGGTATCATGGTGAATATGCTAGATGTCGCAACATCTGTACAGAAGGATGGATCTGGCGCCATGAGTGGCCCGTTTTTGTTAGGTCCTGGCATTTCAAGGTGTAGGTCGCCGGTGTGGTGTATGAGATTGGTCACCTCGCAAAGTATGTGTTTGGAGCTAAAGATAACGAGAAGAGAACGGGGTGAAGCAAGGGGTAAATAAGACTAGATCATAACAACAAGAGCTGGGCTACCTGGGAATGCTGTTATCAGTGCTTTGGCATGTGTCCAACGCTATCACATGCAGATGAGTGTTTCCACAATAATGGAGAAAAATTGACAGGCAGACAGCGGGGAGCAACATAACTTAGTCAGTTTGGGTCATGGAATGGCCGTAGCTTTTTGTTGAGAGTTCCGTGAAGCATGGGAAACAGCTGACCGGGGTCGACGTGATATGGGGCAGGATTAAGAGAGTTTATCTTTTTCTCTCAGTGGATTTCACATGTGAAGATTCTCTTCCCTTATTGGTATGCCTATCACCATCGCCATCGGATATGCCGCTCTGTTGTTCGGATTTCGGGTGGCTTAGGAGAGCCATCCACAGTCCAAGAAATCGTTCATCTGACTTTTGAAGGGACTTTGTGCCTCATGCATGTCATGCCGCTTTGTTGATTACCTTCCACGATATGTGGCTGTGGAGCTTGGAAGGGAGTATTGTAGGTTCTGTAGTGGGAACACTTGAGGAGCGGATTATCTTAATTCCGGAAGCACTCAACGCGCTGAGACGCGTACCTGGACACGTTGTGTCTGGAAAACACACGGCACCAGGTCCCTACTTGCACCTTCGTTGGAGATAACACTACGGAGTACACATGCAGTGAACAGTTTCTTCCTTGTACCTCATGAAGCTAGTTTGAGTTTTCATTTACCTCATAAGGGTTCCACTTTGCTTCTCTCAGTTCCCTAAGTGATATATCTCTTGCCCTTTGTCAAACCACTTTTCCCTGCTCAAGCTCGGGCCTCTGATCAACCTTTCTTGAAGGTAGGCGACTGCAAATTGCTATGGAGGACTCCTCACCGACACCGCTGTCTCTTTTGAGGCAGAGAGAAAACCCCTGCACGCGCCCAAGTACTCCCGTTAAGTCTACACCGTCCCTCAAGCGTAAAGCATTCGAATTAGATACGACCGAGGAGTACGACACCCAAGCATCAGAGCAACGGCGAGATGCAAAACAAGTGGCCATCATCCCCAACGGAGACGTCATTCTGAAGGCTGGGAGAGGAACTGATGCGGTCGATTTCAAGGTGTCGGGCACGGTCATCAGTTTGGCCTCCCCCGTCTTCTCCGCAATGCTTTCTTCCCCAACTTGGCAGGAGCATAGTTCAAAGGAAATTGAGCTGTACGACGAAGATCCTAATACCGTCTTTGAATTCTGCAATCTTGTGCATCTCAAGTGGGACAAGGTTCATTTCCTTTTTCTCGGAGAGTTGTTAAAGTTGGCCCTTTTTGCAGATATGCGCTGCTGCACAACAGTTGTGAAACCATGGGTCGAAAGCAAGTGTGCGGCGTTCATCGCATGCCTGGAATACAATCAATTAATACACAAGGACGGTGAACAAGTGTTAGACGGTGTCTGCGAGTTAGGATGGCTCCACGAAGCTCATAGTGATGAGCACATGATGCAACTCGCTGCCATCCTCGGCCTTGATACGCTCCTGTGGCATGCAACGCGATACTATTTTTACGAGGGCTTTGATGACCTTGAACTACCCGCAGATACTCATCCTGCCCTAGTATCACATCACGAATCATCCAAAGACTTCCACCTTTTCAGTAAGCACACAATCACCACCGATGAGTCTAACTGAAATTCTAACAGCCCTAGGCCTAGTTAACTCAGTTCGCAAAGACGTAATACACGAACTAGTGACGGATGTGTACGCATGTATCGACCAAGGTTATAATCCAGAGACGGATAGGGCCTCCGACAATTGCTGCCTGGAAAGATATGGAGCCTTTCACATGGCACTTGCATTCTTGAACATCAGATATGACAAGCTTGTCACTGTCGAATATTTCCCTTTCGCTCTAGCAGTCAAGAAACTTCGCAACCTCTGTGGCCCGGCTAAACGATTCGATTTCCGTGAGCCCATGGGGGAGAAACTATCATCGCTCGATGCACGCACCTGGGGCTGGTGTCTATACTGCGCGAGGGACATTTTGGGAGATATCAGTGACGTTCTTGATCGCCATCTCCGGGACCTTCCAGGTGTCGATTTCAAGCTATTTAAAACCAGAGGCTTGGATTGCCTTAGCACCAAATACTTTTGATACGAGTGAAAGAACTGACTCTGGCCTGGAGCGGCTCCACAGGTGCTCATTACATGATGAAAGCCGAAGCTGAAGAGGGACATGGCCTCAAGACGAGGCAATCCTGCCCCTTCAATGGACCGACTGAGCAAGCTATCGGTGAACAGCATCAATGAAACGTATGAACCTCACCTGAGATATACTCCATTCAAGCACCAACCAAGTGAGAAGGACTGATGGTTGATCAGACAGGAGGAGGAAATTGTTTGGTCTTCTTCCTATGACGTCTTGATCACAGGTGTGGGAATGACAACAGCGAAAGCTGCGCTGGATAACCTCAATCTCAAGCAGCCTGCGGAAAATATATCTCGCACTGAATCTGCTCGCCACAAAAGCTTGCCCCATTTTGAGCTGAGGCATCATTGCAATCCGCTCGACCTCAGCTATATGAGTGAGATGGATGGCAGATCCGCCTTGCTCATCTGTTTTCGAAAATAACCCCACCGTGGTTCAAACACAAATTCAGCTGACCCTCGACACGTTTTTGTTGGGAGACTTTACCTGTGTCCAACAAATCTCCAAGTACATTGATTAGATCCAAGGGCCAACAGATTTTCAAATATACTACATTAATATTGATGTGCAGGAAGTCTGTTATCGTCTTACTCAAGGTCTCGCTCTCTGTCGAAACTTGCTGGCTTACTCTGTAGTGGTATGCTTATATCTAATAGTCTATCAGTGATAGTAGCAACGGCAGCAACGACAGGCTTTGTTTTCAGGGGCGATGAATGTGGCAGACCAGGAACGAGCTTGCGTCGCGTATGAGGTGACAGTACGGGTGAAGGTTACTCAACACCAAGCAGAAGTGCGGAAGAGACTGGAGCAGGTCCCTACCTTAACCCGACACGGTAGAGGCTTGGAAGAATACGCGTATGATCTAGACCGATGTACCTATGGCTGAATATCTTACTATGATATGTACGGCAAACAATCAGCCGCAACCGGAAAAGATAATGACAACCAATCGCATCCTTGTCTGCATAGAGCCTTCATCGCTCACGAGATCTTCAAATTCACCAGGCCAATTGTCCCTTTCGTTATCCGTGCGCGCGCCAGGCAAAGGAATGTAGACCATCGGCCCGGGATTTGGGGAGGAGATCAAAAAACTTGTGAGAAGATAGAGGTTATCGACGGGGCGCAGATCCCTCACGAAGGGGACAGCGATACTCCCTAATGGAGTCCTCCTGCACAACTACGGGAAAGAATCGATAGGATGCCGCAAATTCCCCTGAATGGAATCCTTGTAGGGTGGATGGATTCGGGTCCTCAAGCGGTCCTCCATGGGTTTTTCCAAGAGATACAGTAATAAATATCCTCCAGTCTTATGAAGAGGGCCTGGGTATCGCTGATGAAACGGAGGACAAACGACACGTACACACTCGGTGGAAGCTAGACGGTACAATTAACGTAGCCTCACCAAGAGCCCAATGGCTACACGACGATGATCGACATCGTGAATGGCGGTTAAGGTCTGGTTGCTGTGGCGCCTACATACTGGGCAGAGGGATCGTTGATTGCGGCATAGTATGTACGCTGGACACCAGGCCTTTCGTTGTAGTTCTGGAAAAGGGACACTGATTATAGCATTTCAAGATACATAGGCCACGGGGGCCATGAATGATGAAAGCGCATGAAGCCAGTGAACCTTGAGAACACCTCTGGTGGCCAACCTATGAGATGACGAAACGCAGCTTAGAATACTGCTGAATTTAATTCGATGAGGGACGGTAATAGTAAGTGACAACAGCAGGGCGCGGAGCCTCAAAAGATCACCGATGATATTTACTTAAATAGCGGGCCCTCATGACTCGACGAGCACCCGGAATCGTTACCATTAAAGGGCAATTTTGATCAATCCATTAGTTGTCATTTTACCTTTCATTGGCCAGGCATTATTTTATTTTAATTTTATTGTATCAACGCGGCTTTTGCCCCTTTGGTGGCCGTGGTCATATCCACTATTAATCAAATAGTAAAGGAAGAAATGCTTGCTTACATGGAGCTGGAGCACGCCCTGCGCCAGACCTTGTAAGACAACAGTCGTTGAAGACGTCCGCCCTGCCCCTACGGTTGTCAATTTGTGTGTATCATGCATTAAATAATCCTCGCGTGCCCTCCCCAAGCCTCTTTTTTTGGTCTTGCACTTTGTATTTCCTTTTGGTCCCCCGGTGTCTCCTGGTATGATGTCAAGTTCAATCCATTTCACTTGAATCCCGCCATGTATCCGGTCAGATGGTTCAAATCCTGCTCGGTCATGAAATCCGTGTTCATCTGTGGTTGCTTTCGCGGCTGCTGCAGTGGCAGTCCTGCATTGATGTCCAGTAAATTAGGGTCGTAGGATCCGAATATTGGATCGATGGGAATGCTGGAGGAGTATTGGGCGGTGGTTACCGCGGTCATCATGTTCATATCCCCGGCTCCGAACTGTGGGTTATCGAGGCCGCTTTCGAAGTTCATGTCATCTGCCATTCCCAGATCGAGACCGCTGAAGTCGATGTTGTCGAAATCAAAGTCCATGTTCTGGTCGAAGGTGGGGTTGATGCCCGCCGAGTTGGGGAGGCTACCGCACTCTGGCGTCGGGTTGGAATTGGAATTGGACGAAACACTCTTGCGCTGATGGTGAGCTCCTCCTCCTGACTTGGTCTTCAGGCCTCCTTTAATTACATACGGTGCCATGATGGGGACTTCGGCCAGTGCATGAGTGCCCATCGTCTCAGTGAAGGTTCCGATACCGTTCTGGTATTTGAAGGTATCAAGCCATTCTTGGTTGTCTGCAGCCGTCCAGTTCCACGGATCATTGTCTTCGTAGATGATCGTGCGAGCTTGGTCCTGAAGCTCCTTGTCACTCGGGACGGTCCCTGCGCTTCTGCATCGCAAGACGAACTTGACCAATTCTTGCTCGAGTCTGCCCCAGCAATTGGAATCTTTCGTCAACTGATCGGGTTCCGTGCTATCCGCCGATGTGCCGGTTGTAAGTCCAGTATCGGTCGTGCACGAAGGCGTCCTCTGAGCTCTGGCGACATATGGCTCCATTGAATTTTTCTCATGTCCAATCAAATATGGAGGGATGGCATTTTCAACCAGCCTTTCAACATACGGTTCGAATCCCCAACCGTTGGCCCACATGCTCATGTCCGATCCGTTTCTGAAGTGGGCAGCAAGATGGTCAGCTCGTTGTTGCCAAGTCGTGAACTTGGAAGGACAGAATCCGCATGAGGATTTGATCTCGATAGTGGTGCTCTTCCACTTATCCATATATGGTTGAACTTTGGCATTATGCATCAACTTCAGATGCTGGCTCAAGTGATCCTTCCGGTAAAAGGTCCGTTCTTGCAATGTCTTCTCCTGACAAGCGGTGAAATTATGTGATTCCAAATGGTCTACATCAGGGTTTTGCAGTCGGCAAAACGCACATTGTTGAGCACCAGTCTGTGGGTCAGTCATGATCCCGCCATCCGGACAACATGTCCAGCGTTCGAGTGCGAGATGCAATGATTTCTCATGTCGCTGCCAATCATACTTGGCAGGGAAAGAATCTGTGCAGAAGGTGCATTGGAAGATTCTTGCACTTCTCGATTTGGCCTGTTGGGCTGCGGCGCGTTGTGGCATGGGGGCTCTTCTGCGCCTTCGTCGATCTTGTGACGAAGCAAACGACCCTTTGGATCGATTCGACCTCGAGGAGGCAAATGTAAGATCACTGTTGCTGGACTCTCGAGTGCCAAAACTGCTCACAGAGGGGGCTCGGAACATGGAAAAGGAGGAACTATCTTCGCTAGAGGCCTTTTTGGAATTCGATCGAGAGCCATGAAGGCTAGTTACTGATGGGTTGCGTGCGGGGAGGGGTGTGGAAGTGACGGCTCTGGCAATGGCAGTCATTGATGCAGGTTCGTTTTCTGGTGGAGAGGCTTTCCATCTGTCTAGGGGATTCAGGTCGGTGACATCCGTGTTCTCACGATTTTGGGGAATATCGATAGCACCGAGCATAGGAGATGAGGGATCCGAGTTCGCTGGCCGGACCTTCCCTCTCCTGCGAGCGTTCGCAAGCCAGTTGGAGATTTGACTCCGTTTCAAACCAGTAAGTTGCTTGAGTTCGTCCTTTTCTCTCTCATTTGGATATGGGTGGTCAGCATGTTCTGAAAGCCATTGCTTCAAGATCTTGACCGCATCACGAGGGAATCGAGCACCTGTCTTGCGGCCTCGACCCTCTTCCATGGATCTCATTGCCTTCCGTCTCTCGGTCAAGGAACCCTCACAGACTTGTGAGTCTTCGGAGATACCAGGGAAAGTGCTCACAAAGCCCTTTGGAATCTTGGGATGAACAAAACTGCATTCACGATACAGGGAGATACAACAGGTGCAGCCTGTAACCATGGCTCCTCTCGTGGCTAAAAAGCAATCCAGTCCCATTCGTGAACACAGGTCGCATGGATCTTTCGCACGAAACATTGGGTAGTCTGCTGAGACATCAGCGGTATGTGGAATGACTTCGATTTCGACATTATTGACGAGTTTAAGTTTCATGGGACCTTGAGTGGTCGGCCGAGACGTTGGTAGGATGTTGGTTTTATCGAAGAACAGGGACTCATAGCAGTCATTGGCTTCTTGTTCATTGACCTCGCCTGTCAATGAGGAGACCTCATCAAGGTCAAACGGAGGGAGGTTGGAAGCATCTTCAAAATTGAAGTACTCCATGTTTGCCACTGTGACCCCAGACAATGGTGGGATCGGTCAAGACAGTAGCACGCGATACAAAAGAAGAACAGATTGAAAACATGGACGTCCGAAGGATAAGATGAGATATTCAGCCTTCCCCGTCGGCTACCATCAATATGAGAAACTCCGAGGTCGGTGGGTCAGATTATGACTCCTCAGGCAGAGAAGAGAGGATTCCCAGGGCGATTGGGTCGTTTCATGCAGGGAGGTGAGGGAGGACATGCTTGGCCCACTGCACGCCCTTCCCACGACAATTTTTACCACATCAGGCCCGTTTTCCAAGGCTGGTGGACATTTCCGAGCGCGCTAATCCTTGTGGGCGGCTTGCTGACTTAATAGTCTGACATCTTCGAGAAGAACTTCCCAGAACTTCCCAGCTCGTGGCAGGGCACTGGCCAATTGTGTGAGATGTCATGTCACCCGCCCAACAACCAGTACGAGGCCGCAAAG
>Ga0105239_10001007_pt1 | contig 39492 bp, 38 predicted proteins | sample KBSC44metaG_FD_92761 | JGI IMG/M metagenome (GOLD analysis project Ga0105239, IMG submission 92761) | Corn rhizosphere microbial communities from Kellogg Biological Station, Michigan, USA - KBS C4-4 metaG | ecosystem: Host-associated > Plants > Roots > Rhizosphere > Soil | place: Michigan, USA... | reverse complement strand
GCACCGCAGTGCAGTCGCAGCGAAGCGGAGACCGCCCCACCATGAGCCCCCGGCGGATACCGCCTGCCGCGCCCCACGGACCTCGGCGCAAGAACGCGAACAACGACCGTCCGCAATGGGCCGCAAGCGGAATGTGCGCCACCACGCGCCACCAGAGGCTTGGCCCAGATGGTTTCGCAAGACCTTGAAAGCGGTGACACTCAGGCCGCTGCCTGCCTGAAACATCGGCATCACGAGATGTTCCCGGAGCGAAGAAACCCAAGATGATCGAGATTGTTCCCTACGATCCGTACTGGCCTGCGCTGTTCGAAACCGAAGCGGCCCGCATCCGCGAGGCAGCGGGTGCCCTTGTCTTGCGAATCGAACATGTGGGTTCCACATCCGTGCCTGGGCTTGCCGCCAAGCCGGTCATCGACATTCAGGTCTCGGTCGCATCCCTCGAGAACCCAGCCGCGTACTCAGAGTTGCTCGCCCAGCTCGGCTACAGCCACGTCCCGCTGGGGCCCATCGACCTCGTCTATCCGTTCTACCAGAGGCCGGCCGCATGGCCCGCCACGCACCATGTTCACCTGTGCGTTCTCGGCTCCGAGCAGGAGCGTCGGCATCTGGCGTTTCGCGACTACCTGCGCAGTCATTCCGAGGTCGCCTCGGAGTACGCCGCGCTCAAGCGCCGCCTGGCCGCTGCACACGACGGTCTGAGCCTCGAGTCCCGCGAGCGCTACTCGCTGTCGAAGACTGAGTTCGTCACTTCGGTGCTGGGGCGGGCGCTGCCGGCCGATCGTCCGCGCCATGCCTGAATTCGCTGTCAAACCACTCGGCCCATCCACATGGCCGGACTTTGCCGCTCTGGTCGAGCGGCACAACGGCGTCTGGGGCGGATGCTGGTGTCTCGAATTTCATCCCGAAGGCGCGGAGCGTAGCGCTCGGCGCCGCGACCGGAAGGAGTGTCGTGTTCGCGAAGGTACCGCCCATGCGGCGCTCGTCTATGACGGCCCTGCGTGTGTCGGCTGGTGTCAGTTCGGCTCTCCGTCCGAGTTGCCGCGCATCAAGCTCCAGCGTGCATACCGCGAAGGCCTGACGCAGCTTCCCGACTGGCGGATCACCTGCTTCTTCGTCGACAAGGCCTATCGAGGCCGGGGCGTTGCCGTTGCGGCACTCACGGGGGCATTGCAGGAGATTGCCCGCCTGGGCGGTGGGCGAGTCGAGAGCTATCCGCAAGAGGCGGCAGGTCGCGCCGTGTCCTCTTCATTCCTGTACAACGGCAGCATGTCGATGTTCGAGAAACACGGATTCCAGCGAGTGCGCCGCCTCGGCAAGAACCACTGGGTTGTCAGCAAGAGGGTCTGAGCAAGCAGCGGTCCCGCGCGATGCATGGCGAGCGGCCCCGCTCGCGCGGCTCAACGCACCGCGTCGCCGCGGCGGTATTCGGCGGTTAGTTCGTCGAGCCTGGCCTTGAGCCCGGTGTCGAGCCTGAATTCGACCGCCCACGGCGCGCCGGCGCTCATGCTCTCAACCGAGGGCGCCTTCGATATCGCCGACCAGCGCATCGGGCGCGGTCTTCGGTTCGTAGCGTGCAAGCACCTGGCCGTCGCGGCCGATCAGGAACTTCGCGAAGTTCCACTTGATGTCGGCATTGCCGTCGGCGCCCGCCTTGGCCCGCTTCAACTCGACGTACAGCGGATGCGCCGCCGGGCCGTTCACGTCGGTCTTCGCGAACAGAGGGAAGCTCACGTCGTAGCGGCTGCTGCAGAACGCGACGATCTCCGCGGCGCTGCCCGGCTCCTGCGCGCCGAACTGGTTCGACGGAAAACCCAGCACCGTGAAGCCGCGCTCGCCGTACTGGCGCTGCAGCGATTCGAGTCCGTCGTACTGCGGCGTCAGTCCGCAGGCGCTCGCGGTGTTGACCACCAGCAGCACCTTGCCGGCGTAGTCGGCCAGCGTCTGCCGGCTGCCGGTGATGGTTTCGAGCGGGATGTCGTAGAGGGAGCTGGTGGCCGTGGTCATGGGTTCGGGTCCGGTTGAGGTCGTGGATTTCATCGACGGCGCAAGCCGCATGCCATCCGTGGGCGCGTGATTTCAGCCGGCGGCAGGGCAGATGGTGCTGCAGAGGCAACAACCCTGCGGCCTTCGTTGCTGACATCGCAGCAGCCGGCGACGCACCGGCACGCCGGATGCTGAACGAGCGTTGACCCTGGCGGCACCAAGGCAAAGCCGAAGTGCCGACGATGGCGTCGCCACGGTTTTCATCAGGAGCATCGAATGACCACGGACAAGAAGCCGGCGACAGTGCCGCTGGCATGGATCGCCGGTGTCGGCGCGAGCGCAGGGCTCGGCGCCGCGCTGGCAAGGCGCTACGCCAAAGGCGGCCTCGCCGTCGCGATCACCGGCCGCACGCGAGAGCGGGTCGAGGCCATCGCGGCGGAGCTGAGGGCCGCGGGCGGCGTCGCACATGCGCTGGTGGGCGATGTCACCGACGAGTCCCGCATCGACGCATTGGCACGCGAGGTCGCCGGCCTGGGCGACTTGCAGGCCGCGGTCTTCAATGCCGCCGGCGCGGCGCGTGCGCCGACGCTGGAGCTCAGTGCCGAGCAGTTCGAGCAGGCCTGGCGAATCTCGACCTTCGGCGGCTTCCTGTTCGGCCGTGCCGCCTTGCGCGGGCTGCTGGCCAACGCGGGGTCGCTCGACAGCCCGGCCGGGCGCGGCAGCCTGCTCTTCACCGGCGCCACCGCTTCGCTGCGCGGCCGCCCGCCGTTCACCGCGTTCGCCGCCGCCAAGGCCGGCCTTCGCTCGCTGAGCCAGAGCCTGGCCCGCGAGTTCGGCCCGCAGGGCATTCACGTCGCGCACGTGGTGATCGATGGCGGCATCGATGGCGAGCGGCTGCGCAGCAGCGCCGGGCAACGTGTGGCTGAAGCCGGACCCGACGGACTTCTGAACATCGATGCGATTGCCGAAGCCTATTGGCAATTGCACGCCCAGCATCGCAGCGCCTGGTCGCAGGAGATCGACCTGCGCCCCTGGTCCGAAGGTTTCTGACAGGACATCACGACATGAGCATCGAGACACTGGAGCGCAGTCCCTCGGCCACTGCGGCCCCTGCCGGCGGCATCCGGGCCACCTTGAACTACCTGAAGAAGAGCAGCGAACGCCCGCGCACCTACACCTACGATCCGCCGCCCGGCGTGCCGCGCTACAGCGGCGAGGTCGATGCGCGCCAGGTGATCGTGCGCGACGCGCGGCTCGGCGCAGCGGCGGCCGGCCTGACGCTGGACCAGGCCGGCTTCCAACTGCTGAGCCACACCAGCGCATTGAGCCGCGCTGAAGACTATGCCGACGAAGAGCGCGTGCGCAGCGTCTACTACGGCGAAGCGGCCGAGCTGCTGCGCCGCACGACCGGCGCCGAGAAAGTGCTGATCTTCGACCACACCTTGCGCGACAGCACCGCCTCGCCCGGCCGCGCGGCGCTGCGCGAGCCGGTGCGGCGCGTGCATGACGACCAGACCTTCCACTCGGCGCCGAATCGGGTGCGCAAGCATCTGTCGCCGGAAGAAGCGGAGCTGCGGCTGAAGCAGCGCTTCGCGATCATCAACCTGTGGCGGCCGGTCGGCGCGCCGGTGGAGCGCGATCCGCTGGCCTTCTGCGACGCGCGCAGCATCGCATTCGAAGACCTGGTGCCGAGCGACCTGGTCTATCCGGACTGGGTCGGCGAGACCTATGCCTTCAACTACAACCCTGCCCATCGCTGGTACCACGTGCCGCGGCAGCGGCCCGACGAACCGGTGCTGCTGAAGATCTACGACTCCCGCACCGACGGCACCGCGCGCCTGACCGCGCACACCTCGTTCGAGGACCCGACCAGTGCGGCGGATGCGGCACCCCGGCGCAGCATCGAGCTGCGCGCCCTGGTGTTCTGGGGCGGCGCCTGAGACTGCCGGATTCGAGACAATCGCTGCTGCGATACCAACAGCCCGAATTGCCGGACTGTTGAAAATCCAGCAGCAGCGCCGCCACTCGAAGCGGCGGCGGCGCGTAAGTCCTTGATTCTCGGGGCTTGGGGACATTGGGCGACATGGCCTGGCATTTGCAATCAGCACCTGTCATGACCTGTCCTGCCCAGTGATGAATCTTCTCTCCACTCCATTTGCCGACACCCAGTCCGCCGCATTGACACGCGATGACGCAGTGCCGCTGCACCAGCGCATCCGCGAGGACTTGCGCGACGGCATCTCGCGCGGCCGCTGGGCCGCCGGCCAACGCCTGCCGTCCGAGTCGGAATTGATCCAGCACTACGGCGTCTCGCGCATCACGGTGCGCCAGGCGCTTCAATCGCTGGAGATGCAGGGCACGATCGTCAAGGTGGCGGGCAAGGGCTCGTACGTCGCGGTCGACAAGCCTTATCAGCATCTCGCACGACTGCAGGGCCTGGCCGAAGCGATGTCGTCGCAAGGACATGCGATCCGCAATCGTGTGCTCGAAGTCGGCCGGGTCGCGGCCGATGCGAAGATCGCCTCGCGGCTGCACTTGCCGGAGGGAGAGATCGTCACGCACATCCGCCGCGTGCGCCTGCTCGACGGGCGGCCGCTGTCGGTCGACCTGACCTGGCTGCCGCGACCGCTCGGCGATCTTGTCGCGGCCGGCGACCTGGCGGGCCGCGACATCTTCCTGATGCTCGAACACGAGCTCGGCACGCCGCTCGGCCACGCCGACCTGGCGCTCGATGCCTGCGCGGCGCCCGAGCCGATCGCACGCGAACTCGGCGTCCCGGCCGGCAGCGCCCTGCTGCGTGTCGATCGATTGACGCATGACCGCGCCGGCCGGCCGGTCGACTACGAACACCTCTATTGCCGCGGCGACAACTTCCAGTTTCGCCTGCGCATCGACCGGCAGACCGGAGTCCAGCAATGAACACCATCGAGAGAACCGTCGACGTGCTGGTGGTCGGTGGCGGCACCGCCGGGCCGATGGCCGCGGTGAAAGCCAAGCAAGCGAATCCGAAGCTGAACGTGCTGCTGCTCGAGAAGGCCAACGTCAAGCGCAGCGGCGCGATCTGCATGGGCATGGACGGACTGAACAACGCGGTCATCCCCGGCCACGCGACGCCCGAGCAGTACGTGCGCGAGATCACCATCGCGAACGACGGCATCGTGAACCAGAAGACGGTGCTTGCCTACGCGCAGAACAGCTACTCGATGATCGAGGAACTGGCTGCCTGGGGCGTGCGCTTCGAGCGCGACGAGACCGGCGACTACGCGGTCAAGAAGGTGCATCACATGGGCAGCTACGTGCTGCCGATGCCCGAGGGCCACGACATCAAGAAGGTGCTCTACAAGCAGCTGAAGCGCACGCGGGTCGAGATCGAACACCGGCTGGTCGCGACGCGATTGCTGATGGCCGAGGACGGCCGCATTGCTGGGGTGATGGCTTTCGATTGCCGCACCGCGGACTTCCACGTCATCCGCGCCACCAGCGTCGTGCTCAGCACCGGCGCGGCGGGGCGGCTGGGCTTGCCGGCCTCGGGCTATCTCTTCGGCACCTACGAGAACCCGACGAATGCAGGCGACGGCTACAGCATGGCCTATCACGCCGGGGCCGAGCTTTCCGGCATCGAATGTTTCCAGATCAATCCGCTGATCAAGGACTACAACGGCCCGGCCTGCGCCTATGTCACCGGCCCGTTCGGCGGCTACACCGCGAACAACCAGGGCCAGCGCTTCATCGAATGCGACTACTGGAGCGGGCAGATGATGTGGGAGTTCTACCAGGAACTGCAGGGCGGCCGCGGCCCGGTGTTCCTGAAGCTCGATCACCTGGCCGAGGAAACCATCTCGACGATCGAGACCATCCTGCACACCAACGAGCGGCCGAGCCGCGGGCGCTTCCACGCCGGCCGCGGCACCGATTACCGCGAGCGCATGGTCGAGATGCACATCTCCGAGATCGGCCTGTGCAGCGGCCATTCGGCCTCGGGCGTGTGGGTCAACGAACAGGCGCAGACGACGGTGCCGGGCCTGCATGCCGCCGGCGACCTGGCCTGCGTGCCGCACAACTACATGCTCGGCGCCTTCGTCTACGGCCGCCTGGCGGGCGAGAGCGCGGCGCGTTATTGCGCAGACCGACCCTTGCCCGAACTCGATGCGCAGCAGGTCGAGAGCGAACGTGCGCGAGTCTGGGCGCCCCTGCTGCGCGAGCGCGGCCTGCCGCCGGCCCAGGTCGAATACAAGCTGCGCCGCATGGTCAACGACTACCTGCAGCCGCCGAAGGTCACGCGCAAGATGGAGATCGGGCTGGAGCGCTTCGAAGGCATCCGCCACGACCTCGATGCCTTGCAGGCGCGTGACGCGCACGAGCTGATGCGTGCGATGGAAGTCCACTTCATCCGCGACTGCGCCGAGATGGCGGCCCGCGCCTCGCTGTATCGCACCGAGAGCCGCTGGGGCCTCTATCACGCGCGTGTCGACCATCCGCAGCGCGACGACCTGAACTGGTTCGTGCATGCGCAGCTGCAGAAGGACGAACAGGGCCGCATGCGCAGCTTCAAGCGCCCGGTCGATCCGTACGTGATCCCGATCAACGACAACGAAAAGACGGCCTACCAGTCGCTGCGCATCGCCGCGCACGAGGCGGTGGCTGCATGAGTGAAAGAGACCTGCGAGTGCCGTCTGAGCGCCATGGAGAACTGAAGTGAATCTGCCCATCCGAGAACATACGATCGCGTTCAACCCGAGCAGCGTGCCGGTCACCGTCGACGCCGAGAAATGCATCGCGCACAAAGGCTGCACCGTCTGCGTCGACGTCTGCCCGCTCGACGTGCTGGCGATCGACCTGAGCCGCGGCACCGCGTACATGAAGTTCGACGAGTGCTGGTACTGCATGCCGTGCGAGAAGGACTGTCCGACCGGGGCAGTGCACGTCGACATTCCCTATCTCTTGCGCTGAGGACTCGCCAGACCATGAAACGCCTTGCCTCCATCGCCGGACTGGCGCTTGCCATCGGCCTCTCGGCCGCCCGGGCGGAGACCATCCGCATCGCCATCGGCACGCAGGACACGACCATCAACTGCGCGACCGGCGGCCTGCTGATCCGCGAGCTCGGCCTGCTCGACAAATACCTGCCGCACGACGGCAAGTACAAGGACGTGACCTATGACGTGCAGTGGAAGAACTTCACGTCCGGCGCGCCGCTGACCAACGAGATGGTCGCCGACAAGCTCGACATCGGCTCGATGGCGGACTTCCCCGGCTCGGCGAACGCCGCCGCGCTCCAGAAGGCCGGCAAGAGAACCGTCTTCATCACCGTGCTTTCGGGCAGCACCCTGGGCAGCGGCAACGGCATCGTCGTGCCGAAGGATTCGTCGATCACGTCGCTCTCCGAACTGCGCGGGCGCACGATCTCGGTCCCGTTCGCATCGACTGCGCACGGCATGCTGCTGCGCGCGGTGAAGGCACAAGGGCTGGACCCTGAGAAGGACGTGACCATCATCACGCAGGCGCCGGAAGTCGCCGGGCCGGCGCTGCAGGCGAACAAGATCGACGCGCATGCCGACTTCGTGCCGTTCGCGGAACTCTTCGTGCATCGCGGCTTCGCACGCAAGATCTACGACGGATCGCAGGCCAGCACGCCGACCTTCCACGGCAGCCTGGCGAATGCGGCGTTTGCCGAGAAGTATCCGGAGATCATCGTCGCCTTCCTGCGCGCGGCGATCGAGGCGGACAGGCTGATCTCGGCCGAACCCGAGAAGTACAGCGAGCTGATCGAGAAGGTCACCGGCATCGAAGCGCCGGTCGACTACCTCTACCACGGCCCGCTCGGTCTGCAGACACGCGACTTCACCTGGAAGCCCGAGTACCGCCAGGCCTTGCAGACCTCGATCGACACGCTGAAGCTGCTGCGCGGCACCGATACCGATCTCGACGCAAGCCGTGTGATCGACGACCGTTACATCCGCGAGGCCTTCAAGCGCTCCGGCCTGGACTATGACGCGCGCCTGAAGAACTACGACAAGCTGGCGCTGAAGGCCAACGATTTCTCGACCGGCAAGCCGATCAGCGACACGCAGCGCGCCGCTGCGATCTGGGTGCGCGGCGAGCCCAAGGTGCGGCAGTACGCGAGCATCGAATCGGCCTTCGCGGACCTGCGCAAGATCGAGGCGAACGGCCAGGCGGCACGCGCAGTCTACGTGCATGACCTGATCCATCGCATCACCTTGCTCGCGCCGCTGTCGTACTTCGCGAGCGATGCGAAAGGCCAGCTCAGCGCCTTCCTGCAAAAGGACGCGGCCACGGCCTATGCGAGTGCCAACAAGGGCCGGGTGCTGGACTACGCGGCGCTGCGCTCGGGCCCGGCCAAGCTGGCTGCGAACTGAGGTCGTGGCGGTGAGTCGCAGCAGCAGCCAGGGGCGGCGCGCATGAGCAGTCTGGCACCTTCCGCGTTGACGTCCACGATCGGTCCGGCAGCGGCGAGCGCCGAAGCCGCGGCGGGCCCTTCCGCTGCCGCACGCAGCGGACGCGGCGCGCGTCTGGCCGTCGGCGCCGCGTCGCTCGCGTCGTGCGTGCTGTGCTGGCAGCTGCTCGCGAGCCACCGCGTGAACCTCGGCGTCGCGACCTTTGCCAACGTGCCGCCGCCGCTCGAAGTGCTGCGCGCCGCCTGGGATCTGCTGCAGTCGCCGAAGCTGCTGCGCCACCTCTCCAGCAGCCTGATGCGCATCGCCATCGGCTTCGGGCTGGCGGCGCTCATCGGGGTCGTGCTCGGACTGCTGATCGGGCGCATGCGCTGGGCGCGCGACGCGCTGCTGCCGCCGCTGGAAGTGCTGCGGCCGATCCCGGCGGTGGCCTGGATACCGCTCGCGATCCTGATGTTCCCGTCGTCCGAGGGCAGCATGATCTTCATCACCTTCATCGGTGCGCTGTTTCCGATCCTGCTGAACACGATCCACGGCGTGGAGGCGGTCGATCCGCGGCTGATCGCGTCGGCGCGCAGCCTCGGCAGCGGGCGCTGGAGCCTGTTCAGCGAGGTGATCGCGCCCGGCGCCGCGCCGAGCATCGTCACCGGACTCTCGATCGGCATGGGCACCTGCTGGTTCTGCCTCGTCACGGCCGAGATGATCTCGGGCCAGTTCGGCATCGGCTACTACACCTGGGAGTCGTACACGGTGCAGAACTACGCCAACATCATCGTCGGCATGCTGCTGATCGGCGCCTTGGGCATGGGCAGCAGCCTGTTGATCCGCGCGCTCGGGCGGCTCGCGATGCCGTGGAATGCGCTGGCGGGAAGGCCCGAATGACCGCCGCTGCGAGCGGTGCATTGCAGGTCGAGAAGCTCTCGATCGTGCTGGGCCATGGCGCGAGCCGTTTCGAGGCATTGGATGGCGTGAGCTTTGCTGCCGAGCCGGGCGAATTCATCTGCGTGCTCGGGCCTTCGGGCTGCGGCAAGTCGACCCTGCTCGGTGCGCTCGCCGGCCACCTGCGGCCGGCGCGCGGCGCGATCCGTATCGACGGGCGCAGCGTCGACGGTCCGGCGCCGGAGCGCGGCCTCGTCTTCCAGCATCACACGCTGTTCCCGTGGAAGCGCGTGCAGGACAACGTCGCCTTCGGCCTGAAGATGAAAGGCGTGCCGGCGCGCGAGCGCCTCGCGCAGGCGCGCGAGCTGCTGCAGCTGGTGGGGCTCGGCGGCTTCGAGGAGAGTTATCCGATCCAGCTGTCCGGCGGCATGCAGCAGCGGGTCGAGATCGCGCGGGTGCTGATCAACCACCCGCAAGTGCTGTTGATGGACGAGCCCTTCGGCGCGCTCGATGCGTTGACCCGCGTGAAGATGCAGCAGCTGCTGCTCGAGGTGTGGGCGCGCATCCGCACCACGGTGGTCTTCATCACGCACGACATCGACGAGGCGCTGTTCCTGGCCGATCGCATCCTGGTGATGAGTCCGCGGCCGGGGCGCATCGTCGAAGACTTGCGCATCGATTTCGGCCGGCCGCGCGATGCCGGCTTGCTGACGCGCCCGGACTTCACCGCCTTGAAGCGCCATTGCCTGGCACTGCTGCATCACGATGCGGCCGCACCCGCGCCGCCGCGGCTCACGCCGCTCGGGCTGCCGGATGGCGCGCCCGCCGCGGCCTGGCGTTTTGCCGTCTAGCCCTGTTTCGAACCCGCACGACGCATGACATCACTCGACGAAGACATCTTGCCACCCGCGCTGAAATCGCGCCTTGCCGACGCCGATGCCGGCGTGCGCCGCGTCGCATTGATCGCGCTCGCCGACGAGCAGGACGAAACGCTGCTGCCCTGGCTGATCGCCGCATTGAGCGATGCCGATGCCGAGGTGCGTGCCGAGGCGGCGCAGCGCCTGGCCGGCTGGGAGACCGAGGCCGCGGTGAGCGGCCTCGTGCATGCGTTGCGTGACGGTGCCGAGCCTGTGCGGCAGGCCGCGGCGCAGTCGCTGAGCGAGCTGAAGAACCCGGAGGCGGGCGCATGGCTGCTCGCCGCGGCCGATGACGGCGATGCCTTCGTGCGTGCCGCCGGGCTGCGCGCCTTGCGCGAGCTGCGCGTGGCCGCTGCCGCCGGCCCCGCCATCGGATCGCTGAGCCATGCGCACGCGGCCGTGCGGCGCGAGGCGATCGGCGTGCTCGGCTGGCTGAAACATCGCGAAGCCCTGCCGGCGCTCGCCGATCTCGCAACCCGCGATGCGGATGCCGAGGTGCGCCGCGCAGCGACGGGTGCACTCGGCCTGACCGAAGCGGGCGGGGAGGAAGGGCGCCGCATCGCGCAGCCGGCGCTGCTGGCTGCCTTGCGCGATGCCGCATGGCCGGTGCGCGAGGAGGCCGCCTCCACGCTGGGCAAGTTGCGCCTGGCCGAAGCCGCACCCGCGCTGATCGCCGCGCTCGACGACGACTACTGGCAGGTGCGGCTGCGTGCGGCGCGTGCGCTGGGCCAATTGCGCGCCCGCGCCGCCGTCGGCGCCCTGGGCCTGGCCTTGGCGCACGAGATCAGCAACCTGCGCAAGGAAGCCGCGATCGCCCTCGGCGAGATCGGCGATGTCCAGGCCCGGCCGCTGCTCGAAGTGGCCGAGTCCGATGTCGACCCGGAGGTGCGCAAGCTCGCGCGTCTGGCCAAGGCACGACTCGGCGCCGTCTGACTCGCCTTCCCATGACGCCACTCTCATTGCAGCTCGACGGCAGTCAATTGCGGGTCGAATGGCCGGACGGCACGCTGAGTCTCGCCGCATCGCATCTTCGGCGACATTGCCGCTGCGCGGAGTGCCGGCGCATCGCTCGCCTCGATGGCGAGCCAGGGATTGCGGCCGGACTGCAATTGGAACAAGCCTCCCCGGTCGGCAGCTACGGCGTGCAGCTGCAATTCAGCGACGGGCACGATCGAGGCATCTATCCGTGGAGCTATCTGCGCGAGCTTGCCGAGGGCGGTTGAGCGCACCCGCCGCCTCAAAAAAGGCCAGAGATTTTCAATGCGCTACGGTCGCGCTGACGCTGGAAGCCAACGGTACAGTGTGGGCACAGACACACCCAGGTTCTCGGCCACGTCCTTCGGCGCCACCCCGCTGGCGAGCAGTTTCTTGGCCGAGGCGATCTTGCTGTCAGTCATCCGGCGCTTGCGCCCGCCTTTGCGGCCAAGCTGCCGCGCAGCCTCCAGCCCGGCACGCGTGCGCTCGACGGTCAACTCGCGCTCCATCTCGGCCAGGCTGGCGACGACATGGAAGAAGAATCGCCCGGAGGGGGACGTCGTATCAATCGAATCGGTCAGGCTCTTGAAATGGACGCCTTGCTTCGCGAGCCTGCCGACCAGATCCAGCAGATTCTTGACGTTGCGTCCAAGCCGATCCAGCTTCCACACGACCAGGGTGTCGCCCTCCCGCAGCATCTCCAAAGCCTTGCCCAGGCCAGGACGATCGGCCTGAGAGCCACTCACCTTGTCCGTGAGAACCTTCTTGCATCCAGCCTCGAGCAACGCGTCCTGTTGCGATTTCAGGCTTTGGTCTTGCGTGGAAACACGCGCATAGCCGATCAGCATCCTGTGGCCTGTCGAATCGACTCTCAACTCTTCGACCACAGAGGCAGTACACGCAGCCTGGTCCGGTCCGGATCGACGGTGACCAGTGCGCCTTCCTGCAACTCTGCTTCCATCTGACGCAGCGCGATGAGCACCTGGCGGCCTATCGCATCGGGGCTCACATCGTCGGCTCGGAGTCGGACGACACTTGGTTTCTCGCCCTGCGTTGCAGCGAGGATCGCGCTGAAGTCAAGGTCGTGCGTCAGCACCACGAAGTCGTTGGCCAGCGCGTAGGCGATGATTTCCGTGTCGGGCGCGTTCATCCCGCCGACCATGGACCAATGCACCGTCTCGATGCCGGCGCCTGTCAGCAGACGGATCCAGCGCGGCGACGGGTTCATGTCCACCAGCAGTTTCATGCGCTGGCAATTTGGATCTCGCGTTCCTCCGTGCGCCACGCGGCGTAGCGCAGCGCCTGCAGGATGTCCTCACGCTCGAGGTATGGGTAGTCCGCCAGCACGTCGTCGATGCTGTGGCCGGCGCCGATCTGTCCGACCACCATGCCGAAGGTGACACGCATTCCACGGATGCAGGCTTTGCCGCCCATGACTTCGGCCTGCTGCGTGATGCGATCGAGTTGCGCCATGATCATTTCCTTATCGAAACTCGTTCGGATACTCTCGAACCGAGAACGGACAATCAAGACTACGGGTCCGAAGAGGCCCCGGGCGGCCTCGGTCGGCGGCAGGCAGATCGCGACGTGCGCCGCATGGCGGCTTGGCACCACGGCGGCATCGGCAGTTGCTGCGGCGACAGCATCGCGCCCCGTCGTGTCACGGCGCCGCGCTCAGCGCACGCGCCGCTTTCGTCGCCGGAGCATCGTCGCCGCCGGCTGCATGAAGCTGCAACAGCGCTTCATCCAGGGATTGTTTCTCGCCGGCCTCGTCGCCCCGAGACCGATCCACGAGCGCCTGGGCCAGCAGCGCTTCACCGAGCCAAGCGCTCGACGGCAAGTCCTTCGCAAACGACCGCGCGCTGGCGACCGCTTCCGCCGCGTGCCGATTCGCCGCATCGAGGTCGCCGAGCTCGAGCTCCGCGCGGGCGAGCAGCGTGAGCGAGCGCGTGCGCGTCGGGTTCCATTCCTGCAGTGTCTCGAACTGCGCCAGCGCCTGCTGCAGCTGCCTGCGCGCCAGCTCGGGCGCATGCCGCTGCAGCGCCAGTCCACCCGCGACGAAGGCCACCGTGCCGATGCCCGAACGGTCGGCTGGTTGCAGCTTCGAGAACGCTGCGCGTGCCTCGCCGAGCTGGGCGCTGCACAGGCCGAGCCGGTCTTCGCCGCACGAGACCGAAGCCGCGGCGAGCGCGGTGTAGCCGAGCGCGCGCAGATTGCCCGAGGCCCTGGCCGATGCCAGTGCGCGTGCGGCGAGCGGGCGTGCCTCGGCGCTTCTGCCCAGCAATGCGAGCAGCCTCGCGTAGTTCGGTTCGAGCAGTTGGCGGCTGACCTGGTCCGACGCGTCGGCATCGGCGAGCGCCGTGCGGAACACGCCGGCCGCTCGCTGCCAGAGGCCCGCGCGCGTGAGCAGGATGCCCAGGTTGTTCCGCAAGGTCAGCGCGGCCGTGGTCTGCCCGCGGCCCATGCGGTCGAGTTCGTCGATCGCGTGTTCGTACTCGGTGATCGCGTCGGCGGGCGAGCCGAGCATCATGTGGGCCGTGCCCAGCGTCGCGCGCAGGTCGGCGGCGATGGCGCGCTGGCCCGGTCGCGGCGATCCCATCCTCGCCAGCGCTTCGGTGGCGTCGGCGAGGGCGCCTTGCGCGTTGCCCTGATGGCGATGGTGGATCGCGCGCTGGTTCAGGCAATCCACCGCCGCGTCCTTCTCCGTCCCGGGCAGCTTGCGCAAGCGTTCGATCGCGTCGTCGAGCTGCTGCGTCCGATCTCCCCGGCCGATGGCTTCGGTCAGGCCGGCGGCGGTGCAGTCGATCTGGGCGACCAGCACGGCGTCGCCATCGCGTTCGGCCGCGCTGCGCGCTCGCTGCAGCAGGGCCTCGGCTTTGCCGTAGTCCAGCAGTTCGCCGTACAGATCGGCCACCACCAGCTGCAGGTAGGCCTGCAGCCCGGGATCGTCGGCGAACTGGCGGGCGATGGTTTGTTCCGACCGGGCCAGCAGCTGGCTCATCGTCAGCGGCTGGCTGGACGACTGGCTGAGGATGAAGCGCATGAATTCGTCGGAGGCTTCGGCACGCGTGAGGGCGCGCAAGGCACTCGCGCGCTCGCGGTCGGCGATGTGCGCCTGCGCATCGGCGCGCGCGGCGGCGGCTCGCGCGGCGACGGCCTGTTCGCGGGCCTCGTCGGCCTGTGTCATGGTGCCTGCGATGCCGGCCGCGGCGGCGAGCGCGATCGCCAGGCTCGCGGCCACGGCGCTGCGATGCCTGCGCATGAACTTCGCGGCGCGGTAGGCCAGCGAATCCGCCCGCGCGCTGACCGGCTCGTTGGCGCGGTAACGCCGCAGATCGCCGGCCAGTGCCGCCACCGTCTGGAAGCGCTGCGCCGGGTCTTTGCGCAAGCTCTGCGCGACGATGTTCTCCAGGTCGCCCCGCAGCTGGCGGCGCAGCCGCGGCAGCGAGGTGCTGCGCTCGGCGGCCACACGGATCGGCGCCTCGTCGTCGCCGGCTGCGGGATGGGTCAGCGCGGCTGTGAGCCGCAGCGGATCGGTGTTCAGCGTGGCGCGCAGCACTTCGGCCGAGCTGGCGGCGTTGGGTGCGGTCGGATGGCCGCCGGTCAACAGCCGATACAGCAGCACGCCCAGCGCGTAGATGTCGGTGGCGGTGGTGACCGGCGTGCCCCGCAGCTGCTCGGGCGCCGCATATTCCGGCGTCAACGCACGCTGACCGTCGGCGGTGACCGGCGAACCGTCGGGTTCGGTCTCGAGCAGCTTGGCGATGCCGAAGTCGAGCAGCTTGACGCTGCCGTCGCGCGCGACGAGGATGTTGTTCGGCTTGATGTCCCGGTGGATCACCAGGTGGCTGTGCGCATGGGCGACGGCGGCCAGCACGTCGTCGAACAGCACCAGCCGCTGCTCGATGGTCAGCCGCCGGGCATTGCAGTGATGGTCGATGCGTTCGCCTTCCACCAGTTCGAGCACGAGGTAGGGCTGCCCGGCGGCGGTCACGCCGGCATCGAGCAGGCGGGCAATGTGCGGATGGGTGAGCCGTGCCAGGATCGCACCCTCGCGCTGGAAGCGCAGCGCGCCGATACGGCCGATCAGCGACAGGTGCAGCAGCTTCACCGCCACCGCGCCCTCGAAGCGGCCATCGGCCCGGCGCGCGCGCCAGACGCTGCCGGTGCCGCCCTGGCCCAAGGGCGCCTCGATGACGTAGGCGCCGATCTGCTGACCGATCAATGCGCTCGACGAGGGGCTGCCGCCCTGTGCATCGCCGGCCAGGAAGTTCGAGGCCTCCGCCCGGTCCGCGGCGGCGAGCATCGTCGCGAGTTCGTCGGCGCTGGTTGCGTCGGAGGCGCGCAGTTCGGCCAGGCGGGAGCGGCGCCGTGAAGGCTCGAGATCGAGCAGCTCGTCGAGCAGCGGAGTCAGCTGCTTCCAACGCTGGCGGTCGGGCATGGTCATGGCACAACGCTCCTCGTGCAGGCCGGTATTGCCCGAGCGCATGTCGATCGAACAAAGACCCGGCGGATTGTCGTGATCGGCGAGCCGTATCCGATTTCCTCGGCATGATCCATTCTGCTTTCCTTCCTCGGTCCACGCCTTTCGCCGGGCCCACACTGGCGCTGCGCTGCGCGATCGCGCTGGCCTCCGGCGTCATCGGCCTGGGTCTCTGCGGCGGCGTGCTCGGTCTCTTCAACAGCAGCGCAACGAAGCCGATGCTGCCTTCGACTTGCACGGAGGCCTCGTCAGGATCGGAATCCGCGGTGCAAAGCCGACAAGGCGGCGCATGTGATCTTTCCCGGCCGCCGATGTCGTGATGGCCGAGGCGATTCCGATTTTGGTGGTGACGGACAAATTTCTGCCGTTGCCACTCAAAGGAACTGACATGTCTCGCTATATGGTTGAACGCACCTTCCCCGCCGGCCTGCACATCCCGGTCAACGCCGCAGGCGCCAAGGTCTGCGGCTCGGTGGTCGAGAACAACGCCAAACGCGGCGTGACCTGGGTCCATTCCTACGTCAGCGAGGACCTCGGCAAGACCTTTTGCATCTACGACGGCCCGTCGCCGGAGTCGATCCGCGAAGTCGCCGAGATGAACGGCCTGCCGGTCGACCGCGTCACCGCGGTCAGCGTGCTCGACCCGTACTTCTATCGCGGCTGAGGCCGTCATGCCGGGAGCCCTGCGTCCCGACCGGTGGTCGGCGATGCAGGCTCCGTCGGGCTGCGCTCTTTCCGATCCTCTCGTCGGCTTTCACTCATGCCGAGTCCCGCCATGCGCTGGTTGTTCGTTCCCCCGATGCGTTCGTTCGTGATGCTGGCCGCCGCGGCGAGCCTGCTGCTGAACCTGGCGATGCTCGTGCCTTCGCTGTACACGCTGCAGGTGTTCGACCGGGTCTTCGCCAGCCGCAGCATCGAAACCCTGCTGATGCTGAGCCTGCTGACCTTGCTCGCGCTGGCGCTGGCCTATTGCATGGATGTCGCACGCTCGCGCGCCCTGGCTTCGGCCGGGCGCGCCTTGCATCTGGCGCTGTCGCCGGCTGCGCTGGAGCAGGCACTGGTGCAGGCGGCCTCGAGCGCGCGGCGGGCCGAGATGGACCGGCTGCGCGATGTCACCGAGCTGCGCAACTTCTTCGGCGGCAGCGGCGTGCGCGCCTTGTTCGATGCACCGTGGCTGCCGATCTATCTGTTCGTGATCGGGCTGATGCACCCGCTGCTCGGTCTCGCCGCCGGCCTCGGTGCCGCCATGCTGGCTCTGCTGGCGGTCGCCACCGAGCGCTTGACACGCGATCCGACCGAGTCGGCCCTGCGGCAGTCGCGCAGTGTCGGGCGCCAGGCCGAGTCGCTTTCGCGCCATGCCGAGCCTATCGTCGGCATGGGCATGGTCGCGAGCGCCGTCGGCGCGTGGCGCGCGCGGCATGAGGCGCTGCAGGACGAACAGGCGCGGCTCGCGGCCCTGACTTCGCGCCTGTCGGCGCTGGCCCGCATCGCGCGGCAGGGCGTGCAGATGCTCGTGCTCGGCCTGGGTGCATGGCTCGTCATCGATGCCGGCGCATCGCCGGGCATCATGGTCGCGGCGACGATCCTGCTGGGGCGTGCGCTGCAGCCGGTCGAGCAATTGATCGCGGGCTGGAAGCAGCTCGTCGATGCGCGCGGAGCCTGGCGCCGCTTGTCGGAGCCCGATGCATTGGCTGCGCGAGAGCGGCGGCTGCGCATGCCGGTGCCTGTCGGCAGGCTCGCGGTGGAGCGCCTCGTCTTTGGCCATGACGCTTCGAGTCCGGCGCTGATCAAGGGCCTCTCGTTCGAGATCGATGCCGGCGACAGCCTGGGTGTCGTCGGCAGCAGCGGGTCCGGCAAGAGCACGCTCGCGCGGCTGCTGCTCGGCGTGTGGCCGCCGGCGAGCGGCGCGGTGCGCCTGGACGAAGCCAACATCGCTCATTGGAACCGCAGCGATCTCGGGCTGCATCTCGGCTACCTGCCGCAGGACGTGTCCCTGGTCGCGGGCACCGTGGCGCAGAACATCGCCCGTCTCGGCCCCGTCGACGACGAGCGCGTGATCGAGGCCGCGAAGATGGCACAGGCTCACGAGATGATCCTGCGGCTGCCCAAGGGCTACGAGACGCCGGTGGGCGAGGGCGGCAGCGGCCTCTCCGGTGGCCAGCGCCAGCGCGTCGGGCTGGCGCGCGCGCTGTATGGGCAGCCGAGGCTCGTCGTGCTCGACGAACCCGATGCCCATCTCGACGCAGAAGGCGAAGACGCATTGAAGGGCGCGCTGCGGGCGCTGAAGGCCTGCGGCACGACCGTGGTGGTGGTCGGCCACCGCGCCGCGCTGATGGCGCAGCTCGACAAGATCGCGGTGATGAAGGATGGCGCCTTGCAAGCCATCGGGCCGGCGGGCGCGATGCTCGCCCGGCTGCAGGCGCGCAACGTCCATGCGCTGCCGGCCGCGGTGCCGGGTCAACAGGCGAGGGCGACATGAAAGCTCCGGCTGCCAGCGTGCTGACGGGGCTGCTGGCGCAGGCCGCTGAAGAACCCCGGCACCGCCTCGAATCACGGCGCCAGCTGCACCGCCTGCTGCTGCCGGTGCTGGTGGTTGCCGGGCTGCTGGCCGCATGGTCCGCAAACGCGCCGCTGGCCGGCGCGGTGGTGGCGCCGGCCCAGCTGAAGGTCGAATACAAGCGCAAGACGGTGCAGCACCAGGAGGGCGGCATCGTGCGCCAGATCCTGGTGCACGACGGCCAATCGGTGCATGCTGGCGACCCGCTGCTCGTCATCGGCGACCTGCGCCAGGAAGCCGATCTGAAGGTGCTGCAGGACCAGTGGCGGGCCGCCGGCACCAGAGCGGCGCGTGCCGATGCGGAGAGCCGCCTGGCCGCCGGCTTCGCCATCCCCGAGGCCTTGCTGCGCGATGCGGGGGCGGCAGCGGTCATCGCTCGCGAACGCGCCGTCTTCAGCGCGCACCGCCAGGCGCTCGACGAACAAACGGCGCTGCTGCAAGCGCAGCTGACGCAGGCCCAGGCACAGGCGGAGTCGCTGGCTTCGCAGATCGATTCGACCATTGTTTCGCGCAAGCTGTCGCAGGAAGAGCTGGCGCTCAACGAGAGCCTGGCCGCGCAGGGCTTCGTCAACCGCGCGCGGCTGATCACTCTGCAGCGCACCGCGGCCGACTATCAGAGCCGCATCGGCGAGGTCGGCGGCGACCTGGCCGCGGCACGCCAGCGCGCGGCCGAGCTGCGCTCGCGCATCGCCCAGTTGCGTCTCGCGTACCAGAGCCAGGGCAGCGATGAATCCCGGGAAGCGGCTGCTCGTGTGCGCGAGCTCGAGGAACGGCTGCGGCCATCGGCCGATCAGGTCGAGCGCCAGGTCGTGCGTGCACCGGTCGATGGCGACGTGATGTCGCTCTCTGTCGCCGCGCCCGGCGCCGTGATCGCGCCGCGCCAGGCGCTGCTCGACGTGGTGCCGCGGCGCGAGCGGCTCGTCGTCGATGCGCGCATCGATCCGCAGGACATCGATCAGGTGCACGTCGGCGGCGCCGCGGAGGTCCGCTTGATCATGGCCGATGCCCGGCGCGCGCCGCTGCTGCCGGCGAAAGTCAGCTTCATCTCCGCCGATCGAGTGACCGCCAACGAGACCGGCAAGGCCTGGTTCGACGTGACGGTCGAGGTCGATGCGCGGGCGCTGCAACGGCAGCACCCTGCGCTTCGCCTGCAGGCCGGCATGCCGGCCGAGCTGTACGTGACCACCGGCTCACGCACGCTGCTCGAGTACCTGGCCAAGCCACTGCGCGCGTTCTCGCTGCACGCGCTGCGCGAGCCGGGCTGACGACGCATCGCTGCGTCTGCCTTTGTTCCTTCCACCCTCTGCAAGCTATCAGGAGTTTTCGAATGAATGCATCCATGACATTGACCGACACCAGCTTCGTCTTCGGCACCGACGGCAACGACAAGCTGACCGGCACCGCCGGCGACGATCAGCTGTTCGGCCAGGCCGGCGACGACAAGCTGAGCGGCCTCGGCGGCAACGACCTGTTGTTCGGCGGCGATGGCAACGACATGCTGACCGGCGGCGCCGGCGACGACCAATTGTTCGGCCAGGCCGGCGACGACCGCTTCGTCTGGCGCGCGGGCGACGGCAGCGACCTGGTCGAAGGCGGTTCCGGCACCGACACGCTCGAAGTCAACGGCAGCAACGGCGGCGACGCCTTCACGATCACGGCCGCGGGCGGCGGCAGGGTCAGCATCGGCAGCGTCGGCTCGGCGCCGTTCACGATCGATGCCGGCGGCATCGAGCGGCTGGTCGTCAACGGCCTGGGCGGCGATGACACGATCGTCGCGGGCAATGGCCTGGCGGCCCTGCAGCTGACGCTCGATGGCGGCGCGGGCAACGACACGCTGGTCGGCGGCGACGGCGCCGACATGCTGCTGGGCGGCAGCGGCAACGACGTGGTCACCGGCGGCCGCGGCAACGACGTCGCCGACCTCGGCAGCGGCAACGATCGATTCGTCTGGAACCCGGGCGACGGCAGCGACACGGTCGAAGGCGGTGCCGGCACCGATATCTTGCAGTTCAATGGCTCGAACATCGGCGAGAAGATCGATCTCTCGGCCAACGGCGACCACCTGCGCCTGACCCGCGACGTCGCCGCGATCACGATGGACACGCATCGTGTCGAGCACGTCGATATCGCGACGGTCGGCGGCAGCGATGCGATCACGATCGGCGACCTGAGCGGCGCCGGTGTCTCGCAAATCCACATCGACCTCGGCAGCCCCGCGGGCGGCAGCACCGGCGACGGCCAGCCGGACAGCGTGAGCATGGCGGGCACTGCCGCGAACGACCATGTCACGCTGCACGGCAGCGGCAGCACCGTGATCGTCGACGGCACCTCGGCGCAGGTCACGCTCGCCAACGCCGAAGGCATCGACAGCCTGGCGATCCACACGCTCGGCGGCGACGACCGCATCGACACCGCCGGCTTCGCCGCGGATGCGGTGCATCTGGCGATCGACGGCGGCGCCGGCGACGACACGCTGCACTTCGACGGCTCGGCCGACGCCGACCAGCTCGACATCAGCGCGAACGGCTCGCACGCCAGCCTGTCGCACGATGCGATCCACGCGCCGGTGGACGCCGTCGGCGTCGAGCACCTGAAATTCACGGCGCTGGGTGGCAGCGACCATGTCACGGTCGGCGACCTGAGCGGCACCGATGTGACGAGCGTCGATCTCGACCTGGGCGCACGCGCCGGCGGCCACGGCGATCACCTCGCGGACAGCGTCGGCGTGAGCGGCACGGCGGCTGCCGACAGCATCGTCGCGACCGATGCCGGCGGCGCGACCCTCGTCTCCGGCCTGCCCGCGGCGGTGCAGGTGCACGGTGCCGACGCCGGGCTCGATCAGCTGCAGATCAACGGCGGCGCCGGCAACGACACGATCGACGCCTCGGCCGTCAGCGCGAACGGCATGAGCCTCGCGCTGAACGGCGGCGACGGCGACGACACGCTGTACGGCGGTGCCGGCAACGACACGGTCAGCGGCGGCCGCGGCAACGACGTGGCCCATCTCGGCGCGGGCAATGACAGCTTCAGCTGGAACCCGGGCGAAGGCAGCGACACCGTCGAAGGCGATGCCGGGACCGACAGCCTGCTGTTCAACGGCTCGAACGCCAGCGAGAAGATGGACTTGTCGGCCGACGGCGACCACATGCGCTTGTTCCGCGACGTCGCCAACATCACGATGGACCTGCATCAGGTCGAGCAGGTGAACGTGAACACCCTGGGCGGCAGCGACACGATCACCGTCAACGACCTGAGCGGCAGCGGCGTCGACCAGGTCCACCTCGACCTGGCCGGCACGCTCGGCGGCAGCACCGGCGACGGCAACACCGACGTGATCAACCTCCTCGGCACCAGCGGCAGCGACCATATCAAGCTGTCGATGCACGATGGTGCGCTGGTCATCGACGGGCTCTCGGCACAGGTCGTCGTCGGGCACTTCGAAGCCGGTGACCAGGTGCACTTGTTCGGCCTCGGCGGCGACGACGTGATCGACGCCAGCGGGCTCGGCGCTGACGGGCCGGCCTTGTTCTTCGACGGCGGCCAGGGCAACGACATCCTGCTCGGCGGCGGCGGCAACGACACGCTGCTGGGCGGCGACGGCGACGACGTGCTGCAAGGCGCCGCGGGCGATGACCTGCTCGATGGCGGCAACGGCGAGGACATCCTGATCGGCGGCGCCGGTAACGACACGCTGCTGCAAGGCGAGGTGAATCTTCCCGATCTGGCGGCGCATGCGCCGGCCCTCCTCTGAATGAATGAGGCACCCGGCACCGGGTACGGCGCCACCCGCCGAGCGGGTCGCCGGCCGCTTCGGAACGGCCGGGCGCTGGCCGGCGCAGCGGCCAAGCTCGCGCGCAATGCGGGCGAGCTTTACGCGCCGAAATACAACCGCAGTGGCCGCTTCCTACACTCATCCGAGTGTCGTCTTCATGACGATCGCTGCCACTGCGGAGACTTTCCCTCATGTCGACTTGCATCAGCGCCCCGGTCCCGTGCTCTCTCGTCAAGGACTGCAAGGCGCAGGCCGAGATTCTCTTCACGTCCCTCTACAAGGACTTGCGGCGCCTGGCGCGGCGCGAAGTGCGCCGCAATGGCGCTCACGACATGCTGAGCACCGGCACGCTGGTGCACGAAGCCTGGATCGACATCAGCCAGCGCCCGGCGCTGGATTTCAACGAGCCCGGCCGCTTTCTCGCCTATGCGGCGCGCACGATGCGCGGGCTGGTGATCGACCGGGTCCGTGCGCGCTTCGCGCAGAAGCGCGGCGGCGACCTGGTGATCACGTCGCTCGACACGCTGAGCGAAGATCAGGCGATGCAGCCGGAGTCATTGGAAGGCATTGCCGAGGCACTGGATGAACTCGAGACCGTCGATGCCGATCTGGCGCAGGTCGTCGACCTGAAGTTCTTCTGCGGCTTCACCTTCGCGGAGGTGGCGCAAATGAAGGGCATCTCGGAGCGCACGGTGCAGCGGCAATGGGAGAAGGCGCGCATCCTGCTGCACTGCTCCCTGTCCTGAGACCGGCTGTGCTGGCGCGATCAGAGCGATCGCGCGCCGTCTTGTCGATCGAGACAGGCCTGCAGATCCCGCGCCATCTCGGCGGGTGTCGCATAGCGCTCGGCGGGCGACGGCCGCAGTGCCTTGGCAACGATGTGCTGCAACTCGGGCCGGTCGGCCAGCAGCAGACGCAACAGTCCGCCCAATGCATAGACATCGGTCGCCGTCGTCGTCTCTTGGCTCTCGATCTGTTCGGGCGCCGCGAATCGCGGCGTGAACGCGGACAGAACGACGGAAGTCTTCGGGCGTGAAGACTGCGCCGGACTCGCTTCGCCCAATCGTCTGGAGACGCCGAAGTCGAGCAGCTTGACGACGCCTTCGTGGGTAACGAAGATGTTCGACGGCTTCAGGTCGCAATGCAGCACGAGCCTGGCATGAGCGTGCGAGACGGCGGCCAGCACGTCGATGAACAAGCGGATGCGCGCGGCTGCGCTCAGGGATCTCGAATCGCACCACTCGTCGATCGGCAGACCTTCGACGTGTTCGAGCACCAGATAAGGCTGGCCGCCTTGCGCCACGCCGGCGTCGATCAGGCGGGCGATGTTCGGGTGGGCCAGGCGCGCGAGCATCTCGCCCTCGCGGCGAAAGCGCTCGCCGCCACGATGCCGCAGCAACGCGAGATGGAGGAACTTGACGGCGACACGAGCGGGCATCCCGTCGCCGTGGCGCCGGGCGAGCCAGACGCTGCCCATGCCGCCTCGGCCGATCGGCGATTCGAGGACATAGCCGCCGACCCGCGCCCCTTCGGCGCCGGCTTCGGTGCGCAGCAGGCTCCGTTCGAGAAAGGCCTCGCGGCGCGCGGCCTTCGATTCGACCAGCAGGGCCTCGAGCTCGGCTGCCAGTCTTCGATCGGTGCGGCGAATCCGGGCCAGCTGCGCAGCCCGTTCGGCGATGTCGGCATCGAGCAGCTGGTCGAGCAGCGGGCTCGCCAGCTGCCACCGCGCCTTGTCGATGCGGCCCCTCCCCGACATGGCCGACGAGGCCTCAGCCGCGATAGAAGTAGGGATCGAGCACGGAGACTTCGGTGATCCGATCGACCGGCAAGTCGTTCTTCGAAGCCGCCGCGCGGATGGCCTCGGGCGACGGGCCGTCGTAGACGCAATAGGTTCGGGTCGAGTCCTGGCTGACGTAGGAGTGGATCCAGGTGACGCCGCTGTCCCGGTTGTTGTCGATGACGGTACGGCAAACGCGTGCGCCCACGTCGGTGACCGGGATGTGCAGTCCTTCGGGGAAAGAGCGTTCGACGATGTAGCGGGGCATGGTGCCGTCTCCGGGCGTGGCGGCGGGAGTTCACCGTCATACCGAGCTTAGAGGCCCTCCCCGCTCGCGGCCACGGCAGGCCTGCCCAGATTGCGGGCCGGCCTTGCCCATATTGCGGGTCAATCGGCCGACAAGAGCTCGACATGATCCGCCGATGGCGCCGGCTTGCTGCCGGGCTCGCGCTGCGGCGGCGAGGTTTCGACGTCGAACGACGGTGCGACGACATGGGCCTGCAGCGGGTCGGCGGCCGGGCGGGCGCTGGCGGTTGCGGGCAAGGGAGTCGCGTGCTGAGCGGCGGACACCGCCACGCAGAAAGCGCAACTGGCGAAGATCGATGCGATCAGAAAGTCTTTCACGGGGTTCTCCGAATGAGGTGGGGAAGTCGCTTGGTCGACTGGTTCATCAATCGGATTCGGGCGGGCAAAGGCGACAGGCGCTGCGTCTGGACCGAGACTATGGTTCACGGCAAACTGCGCGCGGCGCTGCATCCGGCGGCGCGCCAACGCCCCCCTGACGCATGCGTTTGCTATTCTTCCTCGGCTTGATGGTTTCGCTGGCGGCTTGCGCCTCGTTCGCCACGACCTCCTTCGAGGCACTCTTCGGCCCCGCCGACCCCACGCGATTCGACACCCCCAAGGCTCCCGGCGGCGCCGTGTCGTACGCGCAGACGATCCAGCCCATCCTCGACCGACGCTGCGTCGCCTGCCACGCCTGCTACGACGCACCCTGCCAGCTCAAGACCACGAGCTGGGAGGGCCTGGCGCGCGGCGCGAGCAAGGTGCCGGTCTACGACGCGACGCGCCTGCTGGCGGCCCCCACGACCCGGCTCTATGAAGACGCGCAGAAGGCCTCGGAGTGGCGCACCCGCGGCTTTTTCCCGGTGCTCAACGAACATGCGGACACGCCCGAGGCCAATCGCACGGCCGGCCTGCTGTATCGCCTGCTCGAACTCAAGCGGGCGCATCCGGGTCCGAACGAGGGCGTGCTCGGCCAGGAACTGGACTTCTCCAATGACCGGGCCGCCGCCTGCCCGGCCGGCGCGCAGATCGACACCTATGAACGCAACGCGCCGCTCGCCGGCATGCCGTTCGGCCTGCCGGCCTTGAGTGCGGCGGAACACGACGCGCTGTCCCGCTGGATCGCCGGCGGCGCGCCCTACGAAGGCCGGGCGCCGCTGCCGCCGTTGATCACCCAGCGCGTCCAGCAGTGGGAGCGATTCTTCAACGGCGACTCGCTGAAGGAGCGATTGTTCGCCCGGTACGCGTACGAACACCTCTTCCTCGCGCACCTCTACTTCGACGACGACCCGCAGCACCGCTTCTTCAAGCTGGTGCGCTCCAGCACGCCGCCGGGCGAGCCGCTGCGGCAGATCGCGACGCGCCGGCCGGTCGATGATCCCGGCGTCGAGCGCGTTTTCTACCGCCTGGTAGAAGAGCGCGAGACCATCGTCGCGAAGACCCACATGCCCTACGAGCTGAGCCTGCGCCGCATGGCGCGCTGGCGCGAGCTGTTCCTCGAACCCCGCTACGACGTCAGGCGCCTGCCGGGCTACAGCGCGGGCACCGCGGCGAATCCGTTCGCGACCTTCGCGGACCTGCCGGTCGGCGCGCGCTACCGCTTCATGCTCGACGAGGCCGCGTTCACGATCATGGGCTTCATCAAGGGCCCGGTGTGCCGCGGCCAGATGGCGCTCGACGTGATCGAGGACCAGTTCTGGGTCACGTTCCTCGCACCGAACGACGACTATGACGCCGCGACGGCCGAGTTCCTGAAGCAGGACGGCAACCTGCTGCGGCTGCCGACGGGCAGCAGCAACACCGGCCTGCTGATCACCTGGGCCCACTATGCGCATCTGGAGAGCGCGTACCTGAAGGCGCGCACCGCCTTCCTCGCCCAGCGGCTGCAAAACGACCAGGCGCTCGATCTGCGCCTGCTGTGGGACGGCGATGGCCGCAACGACAACGCGGCGCTGACCGTCTTCCGCCACTTCGACAGCGCCAGCGTCGTGAAGGGCTTCGTCGGCGCCTCGCCGAAGACGGCCTGGGTCATCGGCTATCCGCTGCTGGAGCGCATCCACTACCTGCTGGTCGCCGATTTCGACGTCTACGGCAACATCGGGCACCAGCTCAACTCGCGCCTCTACATGGACTTCCTGCGCATGGAGGGCGAATTCAACTTCCTGATGCTGCTGCCCGAGTCGCAGCGCAACGCGGTGCGGGACCGGTGGTATCGCGGCACCGGGCGAGGCAGCCGCGAGCAGGTCTATGGCGGCCCGGGGACGACGCTGGATGTCGAGAGCGCCATCCGCTATTCGAGCGGCGACCCCAAGGAGGAACTCCTCACGATGATGAAGACGCGCCTCACACCTGCGTTGCGCGCGCAGACCGGCAAGCCGCTGTCGCAGGCGCCGGCGGCGCGGGAGGTGGTGGACACGCTCGCGCCGATCCACGGGGCGTCGTTGCAATGGATGCCCGAGGTGGCGCTGCTCGCGGTCGAGATGCCCGACGGCAGTTCGTCGACCTTCAGCCTGCTGCGCAACACCGGCCATGCCAGCGTGTCGCACCTGATCGGCGAGCGCAAGGAGTTGCTGCCGGACGAGGACACGCTGACGGTCGTGCCGGGCGTGATCGGCGGCTATCCGAATGCCTTCTATCGCGCGGCGCTGGCGGATCTGCCCGAGCTGGCCAAAGCCATCGGCGGCCTCGCTTCGGAAGACGACTACTCGGGCTTCGCGAGGCGCTGGGCGGTCAGGCGCAGCGATCCCGGCTTCTGGGCCTTCAGCGATGCGATCCTGGAGCGTTACGCGCGCGAGCAGTCGCTGGAAGCGGGTGTGCTCGACTACAACCGGTTCGAGAATCGCTGAGCATGGATTCCTTCCGCGCGCAGATCCCCGACTACGAGGCGCTTTCCCCGCCCATGCGATCCAGCGCTTGATTCAGCCTGAGTAGCAGGTCGACCAGCTGCGCGGCCTCCTGCTCGGTGAATCCGGCCATCGCCTGCTGCGTCCGCGCTTCCATCACGGCCTTGGCCTTCGGCATGCGCCTGGCCGCGTCGGCCGTCAGCGATATCAGGCGGCTGCGCTTGTCGGCCGGGTCGGGCACACGCTCGACCAGGCCGTCCCGCTCCATGCGATTCAGCAGCTGCGCCATGCTGGACTGCTCGACCTGGGCGAGCCGCGCCAGTTCGGCCTGCGACAGCGCCTTGCCGCCCTTCAGCGCGATCAGCACCGGGAACTGGCCCGTCGCGAAGCCGAACTCCCGCAGCTCGCCGTCGGCGATCCTCGTGAACGCGCGGGCCGCGCGGCCGATCAGCTTCATCGGATTGGGGGGCGGATGCTTGTCGGCCATGTCTCTTGACCAAGTATAGGAGCCTATCCTAATATGCATAGGAGCCTATTTTAATCCCGCCTTCTCGATGCCGCGTTCGCCCGCGGCCCGCCCCATGACGTCACCGATCCCCGACCAGCCCGTTGCAGCCGCCCGGTTCACTCGCTACCAGACCTTCCTGGCCGGCTTGCTGGCCTTCCTGCAGTTCGCCGTCATCCTCGACTTCATGATCATGTCGCCGCTGGGCGCGATGATCATGCCGGCGCTCGAGATGTCTACGCGGCAGTTCGGGATGATCGTCTCGGCCTACGCCTTCAGCGCCGGCCTTTCCGGGCTGTTGACGGCCGGCTTCGCGGACCGTTTCGATCGCAAGAAGCTGCTGCTGTTCTTCTACGCCGGCTTCGTCCTGGGCACGCTCTGGTGCGGGTTGGCACAGAGCTTTCCGGCGCTGCTGATGGCGCGCATCGTGACCGGCATCTTCGGCGGCGTGATCGGCTCGGTCGTGCTCGCGATCACCGCCGATCTCTTCGCGCCGGAGCTGCGCGGGCGCGTGATGGGCGTGATCCAGACCGCCTTCGCGGCGAGCCAGGTGCTGGGCTTGCCGGTCGGCCTCTACCTGTCGAACCGCTGGACCTGGCATGCCCCGTTCATCGCGATGGTGGCCTTCGGCGTGGTGGGCGGGCTGGTCATCGCATGGCGCATGAAGCCCGTCGTCGGCCATCTGGCTGCCGCACAGGAACGCAGCGCCTTCATGCACTTGCTGCACACCGTCACCGAGCCGCGCTACCTGCTGGCCTTCGCGGCGACGGCGCTGGTGACCACCGGCGGCTTCATGCTGATGCCCTTCAGCAGCGCGTTCACCGTCAACAACCTGGGCATCGCGATGGAGAGTCTGCCGACGATCTACCTGGTCACCGGCCTGTGCACGATCTTCATCGGCCCGCTGATCGGCAAGGCCGCCGACGCCTGGGGCAAGCTGCCTGTCTATCTTGCCGGCAGCAGCGTGAGCATCGTCATGGTGCTGACCTACACCCATCTGGGGACGGTGCCGTTCGCGACGGTCGTCGTCGTCAACGTGGTGATGTTCGTCGGCATCTTCTCGCGCATCATCCCGTTCCAGGCGCTCATCAGCTCGGTCCCGGATGCCGTGCAGCGGGGCTCGTTCAACGCGATCAACGCAGCGACCCAGCAGCTCGCGGGCGGCCTGGCCTCGCTGATCGCAGGGCATGTCGTCTCGTTCGGCGCCGACGGCAAGCTGCAGCATTTCCCGATCGTCGGCTACGTGGTCGTCGGGTCCACGCTGATGGCAGCCTTCATGGCGTGGCGCATCCAGCAGGGGATCCGCGGCCGCGCATCCGCACCGCGGGCGGTCGAGGCCTCCGCGTAAGTGCCGCGGCCGGCCGCGCGCCGCTGACCCGGCATCAGGCCGAGTCCGCCAACTGCGCAAGGATCGCGGGGTTCTCCAATGTCGAGATGTCTTGCGTCACCGCTTCTCCCTTGGCCAGCGACCGCAGCAGACGCCGCATGATCTTGCCGGACCGGGTCTTTGGCAGGTTGTCGCCGAAGCGGATGTCCTTGGGCTTGGCAATCGGGCCGATCTCCTTGCCGACCCACGCGCGCAGTTCGGCGGCGATGCGCTTGGCCTCGGCGCCGTCGGGTCGCGCGCCTTTCAGCACCACGAAGGCGGTGATGGCTTCGCCGGTCGTTTCGTCGGGCCGGCCGACCACGGCGGCTTCGGCGACCAGCGGATTCGAGACCAGCGCCGACTCGATCTCCATCGTGCCCATGCGGTGGCCGGACACATTGAGCACGTCGTCGATGCGGCCCATGATGGTGAAGTAGCCGGTCGCCTCGTCGCGGATCGCGCCGTCGCCGGCGAGGTACAGCTTGCCGCCCAGGTCTTCCGGGTAGTAGCTCGACTTGAAGCGCTGCGGGTCTCGATAGATCGTGCGGATCATCGACGGCCAGGGCCGCTTGATGACCAGGATGCCGCCTTGACCGTTCGGCACATCGTGCCCCGTCTCGTCGACCACGGCGGCCATGATGCCGGGCAGCGGCAGGGTGCACGAGCCCGGCAGCAGCGGGGTCGCGCCCGGCAACGGGGTGATCATGTGGCCGCCGGTTTCGGTCTGCCAGAAGGTGTCGACGATCGGGCAGCGCCCGCCGCCGACATGCTCGTGAAACCAGCGCCAGGTCTGCGGATTGATCGGTTCGCCCACCGAACCGAGCAGGCGCAGGCTCGACAGGTCACGCTGTTTCGGGTGCACGGCGGGGTCGGTCTCCGCCGCCTTGATCAGCGAGCGGATCGCCGTCGGCGCGGTATAGAAGATGCTGACGCGATGGCGCTCGATCATGTCCCAGAAGCGGCCCGCATCCGGATAGGTAGGCACGCCTTCGAACACGACTTGCGTGGCGCCCGCGGCGAGCGGCCCGTAGGCGATGTAGCTGTGGCCGGTGACCCAGCCGATGTCGGCGGTGCACCAGAACACATCGTCCGCCTGCAGGTCGAAGCTCCACTTCATCGTCAGCGCGGCCCACAGCAGGTAGCCGGCGGTGCTGTGTTGAACACCCTTGGGTTTTCCGGTGGAGCCGGAGGTGTAGAGGATGAACAGCGGATGCTCCGCGCCGACCGGCTCCGGTGCGCAGTGCGCGGCCTGGTCTGCGCTCAGTTCATGCATCCAGCGGTCGCACGCGCCGTTCCATGTCACCGCGCCGCCGGTGCGCCGGTAGACGATCACGTTGCGCACCGCGTCGCCGGCGGGCAGGGCCAGGGCCTCGTCGACGATGGCCTTCAAGGGCAAGGCCTTGCCGCCGCGCATCTGCTCGTCGGCGGTGATGACCGCGACCGCGCCGACGTCGACGACCCGCTCGTGCAAGGCCTTGGCGGAAAAGCCGCCGAACACCACCGAGTGCGTGGCGCCGAGGCGCGCGCAGGCCTGCATCGCGACGATGCCTTCGACCGACATCGCCATGTAGATGACGACGCGGTCTCCCTTGCGGATGCCGATCGACTTCAGGCCGTTCGCGAACCGGCATACGTGCGCATGCAGATCGCGGTACGTGATCGGCGTGACCTTGCCGTCGTCCGCTTCGAAGATGACGGCGGTCTTGTCGCCGTTTCCGCTGTCGATCTGCCGGTCGAGGCAATTGACGCTCGCATTGAGTTCGCCGTCTTCGAACCAGGTGGCGAACGGTGCATCGCGCTCGTCGAGCACCTTCGTGAAGGGGCGCGACCATGCCAGATGCTCGCGCGCCAGTTCCGCCCAGAAGCCCGGGTAGTCCTCTTCGGCGCGAGCGCACAGCGCTCGGTAGGCGGCCATGCCGGAGACGTTCGCACGCGCGGCGAAGGCCGCGGGCGGATCGATCAATGCGGCTCGCGAGGAGGTCGTGTCGACAATGCTCATGAGGGGAATGCTCCTGGCCGATCAGGCCCTGGTTGCGGTCCGCGCCGGTGACGGGCGTTGCGGGCTTGTGAATCGGGCGTGAAGTTACCGGCGGGGTCGGTACCGATCAATAAACGACCGGCGCGCACGCTTACGCTCGACGCAAAGATCGAGGGTTTACCCGTGAGTCTCATCAGCGGGAAGCCGAGCGGCAACACGTTGACGCTGGAGGTGACGCCGCTTGCGGCGGGTGTCGGTGCGGACATCTACCTGCCGAAAGTTGGAACGGGCGCAGTCACGCTCGGTTCGGGCACTGCCACGGCTGTCGACGGCGACCACGCGCACTATCGAACCATCGGCGACGGGTCCGTGCTTCGATTCGCCGTGAGGCAGGTCCGAGTCCGGACAGGCAAGTCAGCGATCCGCGCCACCGCGCTTCCAGGCCGAGAAGTGGCGTTCCAGCCGCAGCAGCACGCCGTTGAACACCAGCCCGACGGCAGTGATCGCGAGGATGCCGAAGTACATCTGCGGGATCTGGAAGTTGAATTGCGAATAGATCACCAGGTAGCCGAGCCCGGCCTTCGCGCCGATCATCTCGGCTGCCACCAGCACGAGGACCGAGACGGCGCCCGCGAGGCGGATGCCGACGAAGATCGTCGGCACCGCGGCCGGCAGGATCACCTTGCGAAAAAGCTGCAGCGGCGTCACGCCCATCGTGCGCGCCGACTTGACCAGCAGCGGATCGACGTTGCGCACGCCGGCGATGGTGTTGAGCAGCAGCGGCCACGAACACGAGTACACGACCAGCGCGATCTTCGAGGACTCGCCGATGCCGAGCAGCAGGATGAAGACCGGCAGCAGCGCCAGTGCCGCGGTGTTGCGCAGCAGTTCGATCAGCGGATTCAGCGTGTCGGCCGCGCCCTTGTACCAGCCGATCGCGAGGCCGAGCGGCACCGCCGCCAGCAGCGAGATCCCGAAGCCGGTCAGCGAGCGCGCCAGGCTGGCCCCCAGATGCTCGAAGAGCTGTCCGCTCGCGGCGAGCTGGACGCCCGAGGCCAGCACCTGCGACAGCGGCGGCAGGAAGGTCGGCTCGACCAGGCCAATGCGCGGCGCGATCTCCCACAGCGCGAAGAAGGCGACGAGGATGGCGCTGCGCCGCCCGGCCTGCCATGCCCAGCGCCAGGCTTTGCCGCCCGGCGAGGCCACGGCGGCGGCGTTCGAGGACGCGGGAGGCGGCGTGACGGCCGCGTTGGCCGGCCTGAGCGCGGGCGTGTGCCCCGTCTCCGCCGCGATGAGTTGGTTCGATGCCATCGTTCAGCCCGCCAGTGTGGTGACGGCCGTATCGGCCGCAATGGAAGAGGCCGGCGGCCGCGCGCCGGCCTGCGCCGCCTGCGCCTTGCGCACCTCGTCGCGCAGCAGCGACCAGACCTGGTGCCGCACCTCGCCGAAGAGGGCCAGCGAGCGCACGTCCTCGTCGCCGCCGTGCAGCGCCGGCGGCACGGCGATCGTTTCGAGAATGCGCCCGGGCCGTGCGCTCATGATCAGCACCCGCTGGCCGAGCACCACCGCCTCGTCGATGCCATGGGTGATGAACAGCACCGTCTTGCCGGTCTTGCGCCAGATGCGCAGCAGCTCGCCCTGCAGGTCTTCGCGCGTCTGCGCGTCGAGGGCGGCGAAGGGCTCGTCCATCAGCAGCACGTCGGGGTTGTAGGCGAGGCTGCGGGCGATCGCGACGCGCTGCTTCATGCCGCCCGAGAGCTCGTGCGGGTAGCGGTCGGCGAAGCTGCCGAGGCCGACCAGTTCGAGGTGCTCGCGCGCGATGTCGCGCCGCTCGCGCGCCTTCACGCCCTTGGCTTCGAGCCCGAACTCGATGTTCCCCTGCGCCGTGCGCCACGGGAACAGGGCGTACTGCTGGAACACCACGCCACGGTCCAGCGCCGGGCCGGTGATCGGGCGGCCGTCGAGCAGGATGCGCCCGCTGCTCGGCGTGGTCAATCCGCCGAGCAGATCGATCAGCGTCGACTTGCCGCAACCGCTGGGACCGACCAGCGTCACGAACTCGCCCGGGCCGACCGAGAACGACACGTCGTCGAGCGCGATGAAGCGCAGGCCCGGCGCCCGGCTGCCGGGCAGCGGCTGCCCGGCGAAGGTCTTGCCGACGCGCTCGAAGCGGATCTTCTCGGCCGTCATGGCCGGGCCTCCGCGGCGGTGGCGGCGGCCGTCGTCGTCTTCGCGCCGTTGAACGCATTGGTGTAGAGATCCGACGGCTTCACCTGTCCCGGCTTCAGTTCGCCGTCCTTCACCAGCCAGTCGATCCAGAGCTGGAACTCGCGATCGTCGATGCGGCCTTCGGGGTTCGCGATGCCGGTGCTGAGCCAGTAGCGCACGGTGGTCGCGTCTTCGTTGCGGCCGCGCCCGCGGATGATCTGTTCGTAGCGCTCGCGCACCTGCTCGCGCGGCGTGTTGCGCGCCCATTCGATCGCCCGGCCGGTGGCCTCGGCGAAGCGGCGCACCGTCGTCGGATTGGCCGCGATGAACTTGTCGCGCAGCACATAGGCGCCGGCCGTGAAAGGACCGTAGAGATCGTAGTCGGAGAACAGCTTGCGGATGCCGCCGCGCTGCAGCGCCTTGTCGCGCAGAATGCCGCCGAGCGTGGCCACCTCCACCTGCTGCTGCCGCAGCGATTGTTCGCTGTTGACCGGCGGCACGACGATCATCGTGACCTGCTTCTGCTCCTCGCTCGTCAGGCCGGCGCGCGCCAGGTACTCGCGCAGCACGAACTCGGTGTGGGCGCCGAGCGTGTTCATCGCGATCTTCTTGCCGATCAGGTCGCGCGCCGATCTGATCGGGCTGCCTTCGAGCACGTAGAAGCCGATCCAGGTCTGCTCGTCGATGCCGTAGGAGCCGACCACCGCGCGGATCGGCGCATGCGCGGCGACGAGCTTGACGATCGAGCCGTTGAAGGCGGTGCCGAAGTCGGTGTCGCCGGTGACCACGGTCTGGATGTCCTGCGGGCCGCTGATGGTGTTGCCTATCCATTGCAGCTTGACCGGTGCCAGATAGCCCAGCGCTTCGGCCAGTTCGGGGAAGGTCACCGTGCCGACCGAGCCCTGGTAGCGCAGCGTGGTGACTTCGGCCGCGGCCGGGGCGCCGGCCGTTGCAGGGGGCGTGTGCTGGCGCGAGCAGGCGGCGAGCAACAGCAAGGCGATCAGCGCGGGCCAGGTGCGCCGGAGGCGTGCGAGGAGGTCGGAAGAGGAGTGCATGAGCCAGGCTTTTGCAGCTTGCATGCCACCGTCATCCGCCTCGAAAACCAGCCTTGCTGCTGGCCTGCGAGCATCCGGCGGAGGTGTTTGTTCGATAGCCCGCAGTGCTGCTCGGGGCCTGCGCGATATCGAACACGGGCCGCAGCGATCAATTCAGACATGAAAGCGGACATTGCAAGCACCGCGGCCTGCGGCAGCTGCGGTCGATATCGCACGTACCCACCGTGCTCATCCCGCCTTGGACTGCTGCACGCCCTTCGCGTCGAACTGCGGCCAGTAGTTTTCCAGCTTCAGTTCCTTCAGCGCGGTGTCGAGGTACTTCGATTCGATCCAGCCGTCGAGGCTCACGTCCTTGCGGATCAGCTTGAACTCCTTGATCTCGCCGATCGCGCGCTGCAGTGCCGCGTGGTAGTAGGCGTCGAGCAGCGGATTGATGCGGGTGCGCAAATCGGTGACCTTGGCCCAGTCGGTCTTGTAGTTGCTGTACGGGTCGGTGCCGGCACGGGCCCACAGGTTGAACTGCTTGTCGCGGTTCTCGGCATGCGTGCCCCATTCGGCGACCTTGACGAGCCGCGTCACCAGGCGCTGCACGAGCTGCGGATAGCTCTGCTCGAAGGCTTCGCCGACCCACACGGTGCCGGGCGTGGTGATCGCCGGATCGTCGGTCGAGATCAGCGTGCGCGCGATGCCGCGGGCTTCCAGGTCGAAGGGCGTGACCACGCCGGCGGTGCCATCGATGTCGCCGGTGGCGAGTGCCGCCTTGGTGTCGTCGCTGTTCAGGCTGATGACGCGGAAGTCCTTCTCTTCGAGTCCCGCGCGGCGCAGGAACCGGATCATCTGCGTCTGCCCGGCCGTGCCCTTGAAGGTGGCGATCTTCTTGCCCTTCAGGTCGGCGATGCTTTGCGCCGGCGAGCCCGAGGGCACGATGAAATAGCCGGTGGAAAGACGCCCGGAAGACAGGATGATCTTGTGCTTCAGCCCGGTCGCGCGGCCGACGACCAGCGGCAGGTCGCCATGGCCGAAGCAGAAGTCGAGCAGGCCGTTGGCATAGGCTTCATTGAGCGCCGGGCCGGCGCCGGCGTAGTACTTCCACTCGATGCGGATGCCGTCGGCCTTGAACTCCTGGTTGATCTCGCCGAGCGCGTCGGCGGTGGCCGGGAAGCTGCCGCCGACGGCAGGGCGCCCGCCGGTGCCTGCGCCGGGAAAGCCGATGCGGATCACCGCCGGGTTGGAAGCGATCGACTGGGCGCGCACGATCGAGAACAGCGGCAAGCTCGCGGCTGCGGCGATCGTGGCGGCAAAGGTTCTGCGTTTCATGGTCATGCTGCCTTGGTTTTGATGTTGCCCTTCGCATCGAACTGCGGCCAGTAATCCTCCAGCTTCAGTTCCTTCAATGCGACGTTCAGGTACTTCGGTTCGACCCAGCCTTCCAGCGGCACTTCGCGGCGGATCAGCTTGAAGTCCCGGGTCTCCTTGATCGAGCGCTGCAATGCCGCGAGGTAGTACTCGTCCAGCAGCGGGTTGACCCGGTTGCGCAGATCGGTGGTCGCCTTCCATTGCGTTTTCAGGTCGCCGAAAGGCGTGCTGCCGGCACGCGCCCAGAGCTGGAACTGCTTGTCGCGGTTCTCTTCCTTCGTGCCCCACTCGGCCACCCTGATCAGCCGGGTGACCACGCGCTGCACGATCTGCGGATAGCGCTGCTCGAAGTCCTCGGCCACCCACACGCTGCCCGGCGTCGTGATGTCCGGATCGTCGGCCGGCGTCTCCGCGATGCGCCGTGCGATGCCGCGCGCTTCGAGATCGAAAGGCGAGATCACGGTGCCGTCGATGTCGCCGGTCGCGAGCGCGGCCTTGGTGTCGTCGTTGTTCAGGCTGATGACGCGGAAGTCCTTCTCCTCGAAGCCGTGCCGCGCGAACCAGCGCGCCACCTGCAGCTGCGTCGCCGTGCCCTTGAAGGTCGCGATCTTCTTGCCCTTCAGGTCGGCCACGGTCTTCGCGCTCGAGCCAGAGGGCACGACGAAGTAGGTCGGCCCGAAACGGCCGGAGGAGAGGATGATCTTGTGCTTCAGACCCGTCGCGCGGCCGACGATCAAGGGCAGGTCGCCGTGGCCGAAGCAGAAGTCCAGCAGGCCGTTGGCATAGGCCTCGTTCAAGGCCGGGCCGGCGCCGGCGTAGTATTTCCATTCGATGCGGATGCCGTCGGCCTTGAACTCCTGGTTGATCTCGCCGAGCTGGTCGGCGCTGGCCGGGTAGCTCCCGGTCGGCACCGGCCGGCCGCCGGTGCCCGCGTTCGGAAAGCCGATGCGGATGACCGCCGGCTTGTCCGCCAGCGACTGCGCACGCACGATGCCAAAGGCAGGCAGCGCGGCGGCGCCGAGCAGGGTGGCGAAGATTCTGCGTTGCATGAGTCTCTCCTTGTCAGAAGCCGTAGACGAAGCGGGCGACCAGGCCCTGGCTGTGCTTGGGCCGCGCGTCGGTGTAGCCGGCGCGCGGCTCGTCATTGCGTGCCAGCACGTAGTTCACCTGGAAGCGCGTGGTCTCGGCGAAGTAGGCGTTCAGGCCGAAGGTGGTCAGGCGTGTCTTGTCTCCGACCACGGCCGAGTCCTTGTTCGCGTCGTAGTCGTCGAAGCGCACGAAGTACTGGATCGTCTTCGGCCAGAAGTCGTCGAACTTGCCGAGCCCGCGCGAGCTGGCGAGGAACTGCTCGCCCACCGTGTAGCCGACGTTCAGGTACTGGCCGACCGACTTGCGCTTGATCTGTGCGCCGGTGCCGGTGTAGGGCGAGGCCAGCGTCGAGGTGGACCAGCCGCCGTCCTGGCCTTCGACCCGCTCGTAGGCGACGGACCATGGCAGCCGCGTGTAGTTGATGTCGACGCCCACCCGGTCGGACTGGCCCTGGCCGGTGACGTAGGCCGGCAAGGTCGCCGTGGCGGTGGCGCTGTCGGTCAGGTTGCTCCAGCCCTTGTAGTACGAGGCGCCGAACTTCAGCTCGCGCAGCAGGCTGTTGTAGTCCGCCGGCACCGTGAAGGCGATACGGCCGACCCAGTCCTTCTTCGCGTTGTTGTCGGCGGTGTTCGGCCCATTGCCGTTCATCACGCCGACTGCGTATTCGATCAACGCCGAGCGGTAGTTGGTGGTCCGGTCGACATTCGGCCAGGCATCGCCGCGCAGGATCAGGCCGGTCTGGCGGTTGCCGAAGTTGGCGCCGCCGAGGCCCGGTGCGCTGAGGAACTGCGCGCCGGCGATCACCGGGCGGATTTCGGTGTTGGCCTGCGCCTCCAGGCCGAACGGCACCTGCTGCTGGCCGAAGCTGAGGTTCAACACCGGATCGTCCGGGCCGCCGTTGGTCGGCGCGAAGGAGTAGCGCAGGTAGGCATCCTGTACCGCGATGCTCGACGCGCCGGTCAGGCTGAAGGCATAGGTCAGGTTCTTGCCTTCCTGGTAGTCGCGGTAGAGCACGCCGTTGAAGTTCAGGGTCGCGCTCGGGCTGTCGAAGGTCGAGCTGCGGCGAATCGCCTCGTTGGTGCTGGTGACGGCCGGGCTTTTCGGGTCGGCCCAGGAGGCGGAGGCCGAGAGCGTGCCGCCGATGGTGGTGTTGCGCGTGGTCTTCGCGGTCGTGCGCTCGTACTGGCGCGACTGGTCGTACTTGTAGTTCTCCAGGTCGGCGCGCAAGCCGTCGAGATCGCTTTGCGACGCGGGCGTGATGTCGCCCCATTGCGCGGCCTTGCCATCGGCGGAAGCAGCGGGGGGCGTGATGGCCTTGACCTGTTCCTTCAGTTCCTGGACCTGCTTCTTCAAGTCTTCGACGATCTTCAGCAGCTCGGCGTTGCTTTGCGCGCCGGCCGGCGCCGTGCCGAGACTCAGCACGGCGGCGGCCACGGCGGTCAGGGTTCTCTGGTGCACTTCATTTCCCTCGGTGGATTGATCGTTTTGGTCATGCGGCGGCGTGCCACGGGCGTCGCGGCATCGCTCGATGGCGGTTGGTCAGGACGGAGTCGCTAGCAACGACAGCAATGCACGCCACCTCGCAGCAGCGCGCGATGCGCCATGAGCGGTGTGGTCTGGATGACGGGCGGAGCGTGCATCGCGTGGCTGTCCGTGGGGCGATTCCGTGAGTCGTTCACGGCTTGTTTCGCAGGACTCGTGCCATGCAATATTGCGTGTTAATCCGCAAGATCGCAGTCCTTGCGGACTGCGGCTGTTGCGCATCGGGCACCCGACCGAGCCCTGTTGCTGCCATAGCAGCATTCATCGGGGCCGGAGTGCCGATGCATGGAGCGAGGTCACGATCGTCGCGACGCCGAAGCTGGTGCCCATTGGCGATGCGAGCAGCGCGAAGACGACCGCATGACGGCTCAGCCGCGCTGCGCGATGGCGGTGGCCGCGTCGTCGGCGCGGATCGGCCGGGCCAGCTGGCTCAGGCTCGTGATCGTCGCGAACGCGGCATGCGCCTGCGCCGCGCCGTGCCTGAGCGTCTCCGCGTGGGCGGCAAAGGCGATGCGCAGGCCGGGGTGGATGCGTTGGGGAAACTTGGAACTCAAACCGGACTCCGTTCAGTAGTGGATGGTGCCGGGCGAGCCGCCGCCGGCGCTGATGGCTTCGCCGTTGATCGAGACGCTGCGCGGCGACGCGAGGAAGGCCACCAGGTCGGCGATCTCGCCGGCGTCGACGATGCGGCCGATGGTGTTGCCCTTGGCGGCGCGGGCCTCGTCTTCGGGGCCGGTGCGCTCGGTGCGTGTTGCGCCGGGATGCACCGCGACGACGTTGACGCCCTTCGGCCCGAGTTCGTCGGCCAGGTTCTTCGTGATCGCGGCCACGCCGGCGTTGCGCAAGGTCGCGACCGGCCGGCCGGTGCGGTAGATCGCGAGGCCGCCGATGTTGACGATGCGGCCCCAGCCGTTCGCGATCAGATGCGGTGCCGCCGCGCGCGCGGTGCGCAGGTAGCCGATGACCTTGATGTCGATGTCCTGCAGCGCTTCTTCGTCGTCGATCTCCGCGAGCACCGTGGCGCTCGAGATGCCGCCCGGCAAGGCCGCGGCATTGACAAGGATGTCGAGGCCGCCGAGCGTTTCGACGGCGGCGGCGACCAGGGCATCGACATCGGACTTCGACGAGGTGTCCGCGGTCAATGCCAGGACACGCCGGCCGCTCTCCTTGGCGAGCGCGGCGGCGGTGTCGGCGAGTGCGTCGCGGCCGCGTGCGGCGATCACGACGTCAGCGCCTTCGAGCGCCAGCCGGCGCGCGATCGCCTTGCCGATTCCGCGGCTGCCGCCGGTGACGAGCGCGCGTTTGTCTTTGAGTCCGAGATCCATGCTGAGTCCTGTGAGAGTCGATGCGGCGCGAGTCTTCGCGTGCCGCGGGTCCCGCTTTGCGCAATCGCCGTGCCATGCGCCGGCGCGGTGGCGCCCGAGGTGCCGCGGGCGCTTGTGCAGACCATGGGAACAGCAGGTCTAGGCTGCCGGCCGCGTGGCGGGCCGCACCCGCCGATCCCTGCTC
>Ga0105239_10001005_pt1 | contig 39514 bp, 33 predicted proteins | sample KBSC44metaG_FD_92761 | JGI IMG/M metagenome (GOLD analysis project Ga0105239, IMG submission 92761) | Corn rhizosphere microbial communities from Kellogg Biological Station, Michigan, USA - KBS C4-4 metaG | ecosystem: Host-associated > Plants > Roots > Rhizosphere > Soil | place: Michigan, USA... | reverse complement strand
TTCAGTCTTTTTTTAGTTAGCTTCTCAATACATATATCTGCTCAAAAACATGAATTTAAAATAGCTGTTATCGCTTTTTATAATCTTGAAAATTTTTATGATACTGTCAATAATACTTTGACTGACGATGAAGAGTTTTTGCCCAACGGCGTAAGAAACTATAACAGCAAAATTTATTGGAACAAAGTAGGTAACCTGGCCACTGTTATTTCACAAATGGGAACGGACATCAATCCTGACGGGCCTGCGATATTGGGCGTTGCAGAAATAGAAAATGATACCGTACTAAACGACCTCGTTCATCATCCATTATTAAAAGACAGGGGTTATCATTTTGTACATTACGATTCAAAAGATGCACGTGGCGTAGATGTGGCCCTGTTGTATAATCCAAAATATTTTGTTCCTGTTAAGACTAAAAACTTGTTTGTGCAATTACCCGGCGGGGCGAAAGATGCTTATTTCACACGTGATGTACTATTTGTTACCGGCATGCTTGACGGAGAAGAAATACATATACTGGTCAACCACTGGCCAAGCCGTCGTGGTGGAGAAGAGCGCAGCGAGCCTGGACGTATCGCAGCGGCCTCAGTTAACAAAAGAATAATCGACTCTTTGCATTTACAAAATACCAGGTCAAAAATTGTTGTTATGGGAGATTTGAATGATGATCCCTTAAACAACAGTATAACACAAGTGCTGAAAGCCAAAGGAAAGAAAGAGGAAGTTGGGTCTTCTGATTTATTTAATCCATGGACAGAGCTATACAAGAAAGGTATCGGTACACTTGCATATAATGATGCATGGGGTTTGTTTGATCAAATAATGCTAAGTCATGCCTGGCTTGACAGGCAGCAGGCAAAGTTTTTTTATTTCAGGCAGCAAATTTTTAATAAAGAGTTTATGAAAGAAAACGCTGGTAAATACAAAGGTTACCCTATGCGCACCTGGGATGGTAATGCTTATCGCGGCGGTTATAGTGATCACTTTCCTACTTATGTAGTTATATTGAAAAGAAAACAAGTGGAGAAATAAAGAAGCTTTATTCTTATAAGTATAAACTAATAAAACACCGCCTCTCAGGTTGCCTATTCAATCTTTCTTTTATATTGCAACCGCTTTTAACCAGCGAATAATGAAACATCTTCCGCTTAATCCCCGGTTGTTCATCGAAAACAGGAAACGTTTTTGCAGGGAAATGCTACCGGGCAGCATCGCCATTTTTAATAGTAATGATGAACTTGCATCTAATGGAGATGCAACTTATTCTTTCATTCAAAACAGTGATCTCTATTGGCTTTGTGGCATTGAGCAGGAAGATACCGTCGTAATTTTATATCCTGGTAACCCCGATCCTAAATACAGGGAGGTGTTGGTGCTTGTAAGGCCACAGGAGTTAAAAGAAAAGTGGGATGGTAAGAGACTCAGGGCGAAGGAAGCAGCCGAAATCTCTGGCATACAAACAATAGTTTGGCTGGATAGCCTCGACAGCTTATTACAAAGCTGGATACACCAGGTGGATAATATTTACTTAAACACCAATGAAAATGATCGCAAATCCGTACTACCTGAAACAAGGGATTATCGTTATGTAAAAGAAATGCGTAAACGTTATCCCTTGCACGTGTTTCAACGAAGCGCTAAAATAATGCGTAAGCTACGTGCCATTAAAACACAGTACGAGGTAGATGTAATGCAGCAGGCAATTAATATTACTGAAAAAACGTTCAGGAGGTTGTTGCAGTTTATTAAACCTGGCGTAATGGAATATGAAATTGAAGCAGAGATATGGCATTCATTTTTAAGTAACCGTGCCTCAAAGCCTGCATACAACAGCATTGTAGCAAGCGGCGACCGTGCAAGAACGCTCCATTATATTTTTAATAATGAAGAGTGTAAAGATGGTGAGTTAGTATTGATGGATTTTGGAGCGCTCTATGGTGGTTATGCTGCCGACCTTACAAGAACAGTTCCGGTAAACGGAAAATTTACCAAAAGGCAGAAGGAAGTTTACAACGGCTGTTTACATTTACATAATTATGCAAAAAGCCTTTTGAAGCCTGGCATTACAATAGTTGATTATACGGATAAAGTAGGACAGGAAGCTACAAAGGTTTTTATCAAGCTGGGGTTGCTTAAGAAAGAAGATATTAAGAATGAAGATAAAGACAACCGTGCTTACCGTAAGTATCTGTATCATGGCATATCGCATCATTTAGGGATAGATGTGCATGATTTGGGCACAAGAATTGAACCGCTAAAACCAGGCATGGTGCTTACAGTTGAGCCGGGTATTTATATTGAAGAAGAGCAGATGGGCATAAGAATTGAGAACAACATCTGGGTTACAAAGAATGGAAATATAGATTTGATGAAGAATATTCCGATAGAAGCAGATGAAATAGAAACATTAATGAAATCATCCAATTAATACATCAGCATTTAGCATATTAGCAATGAAGTATATTCCTAATTTATTTACACTGGCGAATTTATTTTTTGGATGTATTGCCATCGTTTGCATTATGCAGACTGGTTTAACACTTGTAGATGATGCAAATGGTTCGTTTGTTCCTGTAATACCAGAGAAAATTTACTGGGCCTCTTTATTTATTGCACTCGCCGCGGTAATTGATTTTTTTGACGGACTTGTTGCGCGATTACTCAGGAATGCTTCGGCGCTTGGTAAACAACTTGATTCCCTGGCGGATGTGGTTAGTTTTGGTGTGGCACCCGGCATGATTATCTTTCAGTTTCTCCGTCTTTCATTCGCACAACAACCAGATGGCCTTGATGTAAGTATAGGATGGCTGCTTCCTGCATTTATTATGCCTTGCGCCGGCGCATACAGGCTTGCAAGATTTAATATTGATACAGAACAGAGTTACGGTTTTAAAGGTGTTCCTATTCCAGCAGGCGGATTACTCATTGCTTCTTTTCCACTTATTTATTGGTATGCGGATTCACCAAAAGTTATACAGCTACTGCTTAACAAATGGTTTTGGTATGCAGTAGTTGTACTGGTAAGTTATCTTATGGCATCAACACTACCAATGATGGCACTTAAGTTTAAGAGTTTAAGTATAAAAGACAACTGGCCTAAATTCCTGTTGGTTCTTGTAGCCATTATTTGTGGTATTTTCTTTAAGTGGTTGGCGGTACCTGTGGTCTTTGTAATTTATATCCTGTTATCTTTGGCGCTCAAACAACCGAAATATTCATGACCTATAACGTTCAGATAAAAGTAATGCCGTTGAAAGATTTACTCGATCCACAGGGTAAAGCTATTTTAGGTGGGTTGCAAAACCTTGGAATAAATAATGTGGCAGATGTAAGAGTAGGTAAACACATTACACTTCAAATAGAAGCTGCGGGTGAAGAAGAAGCACGTAAAGCTGCTGATGAAGCAAGTAAAAAACTGCTTTCAAACCCTGTGATGGAGTTTTATGAAATTGAGTTTGTAAATTAAAACTGCACAGTAGCGGGTTGCGGGCGCTGCAAGCTCATGCCTGCCGTAAATTATGCTCTATCTTGTTCCTACACCGCTTGGTAATTTAAAAGATATCACACTGCGTTCAATTGAGGTGTTGCAGCAGGTTGATGTTATTTTGTGCGAGGATACAAGAACATCTTCTAAGTTGCTTACGCACTATAATATTCAAAAGCCGCTTTCTCCTTACCATCAACACAATGAGCATAAAATTTTACAGCATATTGTAAGTCAGTTACAAGCCGGCAAAACCATGGCACTTATAACTGATGCAGGAACGCCTGGCATTTCGGATCCAGCTTTCTTACTTGTCAGGGAATGCGCACGTAACAATATTAAAGTAGAATGTCTTCCAGGTGCCACAGCTTTTGTGCCCGCACTTGTAAACAGCGGACTGCCGATTAACCGGTTTGTGTTTGAAGGTTTTCTTCCTCTAAAAAAAGGGCGTCAGACTTTACTAAAACAACTTTCTGCAGAAGAACGTACAATGGTGTTCTACGAAAGCCCTATGCGGCTTGTAAAAACACTGGAAGAATTTAAACAATACTTTGGTGCAGAAAGACAATGTAGCGTAAGCAGGGAACTTACTAAAATGTTTGAAGAAACAAAGCGTGGAACGTTAGAAGAAGTTGCGGATTATTTTAAGCAAAAGGAAGTGAAGGGTGAAATTGTTATTGTTCTGCAAGGCAGCGAAGCTTAAGCTGTTAATTAAAAAATATTTCTGAAGTTTCAAACCTTCTTTCATACTCCAATCCTCTGATTGCCGTTATTCCTTAATTAAATAAAAAATTGACTGGGTGCTGTTTAACGTTGGCACTTTTTTGGTACAGGTTTAGTATTACACTTGGGTAAATAATTTTAAACAATACATCATGAAAAAAATATTCTTGTTCTTAACGCTTGTTTTATTTTCCGCCGGTACAATGATGGCACAAATAAGAAAGATTCCTGCTGAAGTGACCAATGCATTCAAAGAAAAATATCCATCTGCCACAGATGTTACATGGAAGGATAAGTTAACATCTTTCCGGGCAGATTTTAAAGACAACGGCGCAAAAAAAATTGCATGGTTTACAAAAGAAGATGGATGGAAAGAAACTGAAACAGCCACAGATTTTGATAGCCTGCCTGAGGCTGTAAAAGATGGTTTTTCAAAAAGCAAATACAACACAGATGATTGGAAGAAAGGTTCGGTTGCAGAGATACAAACCAGTGATGGGGCAATCCAGTACAGGATCTTTGTAGAGAAGAATTTCGTGTCTAAAAAGTTTCTGTACTTCGATAAAAATGGCCAGCTACAGAAAGATAAGATTGGCATATAACATAATATATACCTAAAATAAAGCCTGGAACAACCTAACTGTTTCAGGCTTTTATTTTTATAGGGCTATATTTGCCCGCATCATTATTAACCCCTGCAAGGCTTTGATTAAGGCTGCAGGCATTGAAATGAATTGGCAATGAAAGCATATTTAACCGGTCTTTTAGTATTAATGATTTTATCTGTATCAGCGCAGCCAGACCGTTGGCAGCAACGTATAAAATACCTTATTGATGTTGATGTAAATGCTTCTGCCAACCAGTTTTCAGGTACTGAAAAAATTGATTACTGGAATAATTCACCAGATACTTTAAATCGTGTGTTTTTTCATCTTTACTGGAATGCTTTTCAGCCCAACAGTATGATGGATGTTAGAAGCCGTGAGCTTGGTAAAATTCTTATAGGCACAAATAAAAAAGGGGAACCTGTTTATGATTGGGATACACGTGTAAAAGACAGGATTGACAGTTTAAAATCAAATGAAATTGGTTACCAAAAAGTGAAGTCAATCAAGATGAATGGGATTGAAGAAAAAACTTTTGAGCATGAAACCATACTTGAAGTAAAGCTTGACAAGCCTATACTACCCAAAAGCAAAGTAAGTTTTGATGTTGCTTTTGAAGCACAGGTGCCTTTGCAGGTAAGAAGAAGCGGCAGAGACAATGCGGAGGGCATACGTTTTAGTATGAGCCAGTGGTATCCTAAAATGGTGGAGTATGATTACCAGGGATGGAATGCAAATCCCTATGTGGCAAGAGAGTTTTACGGTGTTTGGGGTGATTATGATGTAAATATCAAGATAGATAAAAAATATATGCTTGCCGGTTCAGGAACGTTGCAAAATGTAAATGAAGTTGGCTATGGCTACCAGGATGATAACGTAAAGCTGAAAGCTCCGGCAGGAAAAACACTCACATGGAAATTCAGTGCGCAAAATGTTCACGACTTTGTATGGGCGGCAGACACAGCCTATACTATGAAGAAGCATAAGCTTGATAATGGTCCATTGATTTATCTTGTTTATAAAAAAGTTGATTCCCTTGAAGCGAGATGGCAGAAAGTGATGGACACCGTTTTATTGGCTTATCCTTACATGGCAAAAACATTTGGTGCTTATCCATACAAGAACTATTCTTTTATACAAGGTGGCGATGGCGGTATGGAATACCCAATGGCCACTTTAATTAAAAATGCAAGCGTTGGCACTGCCATTCATGAATGGATGCATAGCTGGTACCAAGGCATGCTGGGTACAAATGAAAGTTTATATCCCTGGATGGATGAAGGTTTTACTTCTTATGCAGAGAGCCGGGTGATAGGATATTTGAGAAAGGATACCGGTTTTTGGTACAAGCCCGATTATGACGGTTATTTTGCTTTGGCTAAAAGTCCTCGTGAAGAACCGATGAGCACTCACTCAGATCATTACGGCACAAATTACGCATATTCAAGAGCTGCTTATAATAAAGGAGCTGTGTTTCTTGCCCAATTGGGGTATATAGTAGGCGACAAAAGTCTTGATAAAATTCTATTGGCTTATTATGATCAATGGCGGTTTAAGCATCCTAATCCAAACGACTTTATTCGTGTGGCCGAAAAGGTTAGCGGTATGGAGCTGGATTGGTACAAAGAGTACTGGATGAATACTACAAAAACCATTGATTACGCTTTGGGAGATGTTAATTTTGAAAATGGCAAGAGTGTGATTAATTTAAAACGTCTTGGGGCAATGCCCATGCCTGTAGATGTATTGATTACTTATAAAGATGGAACAAAAGAAATGCATTATGTTCCCATGAATTTAATGTATGGAACAAAAGACCCTGAAGATAGTAATGCAAAATTTATTGTTCACCCTGAATGGAAATGGACGCATCCTGAATATAAACTTGAAATAGATCGGAACATTACCGATATTAAAGAAATCAACATTGATCCAAGCCTGCGTCTTGCTGATATGAATAGAATTAATAATAGAATTGTGGTGCCTGGGAATTAAAAATCGCTCACTAAATATTTGTCCCATTTAATTAATCATCTACCGACAGTAATAACTGCTTTGTCTGGAAAATAAAGGGATAGAAAATTTTTTTCTTTCTTAAGTTTTAGTATTTTCACTTGAGGTAGGTAATTTAAAAAATTATCTTGTTGATTGTTGCCTGTTAAATTTTGGTTGAGGTTTTAGTAGCGCGGCTGTTTGTATCCATGAAAAATTTACTGCCTTTATATACCCACGTTGTTTTAAACGCCTTTAATTTACTGATTAATTGATTTGTTAAGCATTCCAAAACTTAATAATGAAAAATTTTGTAAAAAATATAGTTACAGGAGTTATTAGAAACGATTTTGCCTGGTCGGTTTTAAAACCTATTTCATCCTTCGGTATTTTTTTAAACACTACCAGAAAATTAAGCAAAGAACAAAAATGTAGACTTGACATTGAAAGAAAAATCTTTCAAAAACTGGAAGTCCAAAATGGCCCTTTTAAAGGAATGAAATATCCGAAGATTGCTGCGGTTGGCAGTGCAATATATCCAAAATTATTAGGTTCTTATGAGAAAGAACTTTGGGAAGTGGTAAAAGAGTTTAAAAATAATAATTACACTGAAATCATTGATGTCGGTTGTGCAGAAGGTTATTATGCGATTGGTTTTGGGCTTGCTATAGAAACTGCATTAATTTATGCTTATGATAATAATGAAAAGGCTCGGAACTTATGTAAAGAAATGGGGCAATTAAATAATATCGAGACGAGACTTTGCATAAAAGAAGAATGCACGGCAGACGAACTAGGATCATTCCAGTTTACTGGAAGAGGGTTAATAATTAGTGATTGTGAAGGATTCGAAAGACAATTATTCAATACTGTTAACGTACAGAATCTACTTAACTGCGATCTAATTATTGAAACCCATGATTTTGTTGATATTGAAATTTCAACTTTTCTAAAAGAAATTTTTAATAAAACACATAATATCTTTTCAATAAAGAGTACTGATGATATTGAAAAAGCTTTGACATACGAGTTTGAAGAAATACAAGCTTTAAACCTGCCTCAACGAAAAAAATTGCTTGCAGAGTCACGCCCCTCTATAATGGAATGGATTATCTGTAAATCTAAAGCAGCCTGACTAATAAAAGATTTTTTGTTAAGACCGTACTCTTTTTTAAAAACCGGGCAATAAAATTATATTTCATATTAACCGGGATTACGGTTAATATGAAAGCTTTAATCCACAATCATTCCCGCCGCTACAGTTTCATTGGTTGATTCATCGATTAAAATTAAGGAACCGGTGTTCCTGTTTTTGCGATAAGCATCAAGCATTATAGGTTGCGTGGTTCTTAATCTTACACGAGCAATATCATTCATGCCAATGCCTGCGCTGCTGTCATTGCTAATGCGTTGAAGGGTGTTAATATCAATCTTATAAACCACTTCTTTTATCATGCTTCTTACTTCACGGGAGGTATGTCTTAAATAATATTTAGCTCCAGGCTGCATGGGTTTGTTATTTAACCAGCAAATCATCATATCAATGTCCTGGCTAACATGTGGCTGATTATTTTGCTTTACAATCATATCTCCGCGACTTACATCAATATCATCTTCCAGCGTAATGCTTACACTCATTGGTGGAAAAGCTTCTGTAAGCGGGCCATCAAACGTGTCTATTGATTTTATTTTGGATGATAAGCCAGATGGTAAAACTGTGACATTATCTCCCGGGCGAAAAATTCCTCCAGCGACCCTGCCTGCATATCCGCGATAATCATGATATTCATCAGAGTGTGGGCGAATGATGGTCTGCACGGGAAATCTTCCGTCTATATGATTATAATCGCTTGCAATGTGAATTGTTTCCAACGTGTTTAATAAAGTTGCGCCCTGGTACCAGTCCATATTTACTGAACGGTTGACTACGTTATCTCCATTTAAAGCACTGATGGGTATATAACGTATATCCGTTACATCAAGCTTGCTTGCAAACTCTGTGTATGCTTCCACTATGGTATTAAAAGCTTCTTCAGAATAGTCTACAAGATCCATTTTGTTGATGCAGACAATCAGGTGCGGTATTTTTAGTAAAGAAGCAATGAATGAGTGACGGCATGTTTGCTCAACAATACCTTTTCTTGCATCAACCAGTATAAGGGCAAGATTGGCAGTAGAAGCACCAGTAACCATGTTACGTGTGTATTGAATATGCCCCGGCGTATCAGCAATAATGAATTTTCTTTTGGGAGTGGCGAAATAACGGTATGCCACATCTATGGTTATACCCTGTTCACGTTCAGCACGAAGACCGTCTGTTAAAAGCGAAAGATCAACGTGTTGTAAACCTTTTCTTTCACTGGAAAGTTGAACGGCTGCAAGCTGGTCTTCAAAGATTGATTTGGAGTCATATAATAAGCGGCCGATTAATGTACTTTTGCCGTCATCTACACTGCCTGCTGTTGTAAAACGTAATAGTTCCATAATTGTCTGAACCAGGATTTGTCCTGATTTTATTGATTAAACTAATTTGCTAAAACCTATTATTATTTGCAAGGTTGTACCTCGCTAAATTGCCGAACCTTGGTACCTTCTGATTTTTGATTATAGCAGGTAGCCAAAAATTCAACGCGATTTTTATAAAAATGAGTTAGAAATATCCTAAACGTTTCCTGTCCTCCATAGAAGTTTCAGAACGTTTGTCATCTCCACGATTACCGCGTTCTGTACTGCGCACCGCGGCTACTTCGGCTACAATCTTTTCAAGTGTATCTGCCTCTGATTCAATTCCGCCGGTGATTGTGATATCACCCAATGTTCTAAAGCGAATAATTTTCTTTTCTATGGATTCACCCTCTCTTAATGAGAGAAACTCAGAAGCAGGCAACCACGTGTTATCCCTATACACCACCTCTCTTTCATGCGCAAAATAAAGTGGTGGGATAGATATGTTTTGGATTTTAATATAATTCCATACATCCATCTCTGTCCAGTTGCTGATAGGAAATACGCGAAAATGTTCGCCCATTTGTTTGCGGCCATTAAATAAATTCCATAATTCAGGTCGCTGGTTTTTAGGATCCCATTGTCCAAAATCATCACGATGAGAAAAGAAGCGCTCTTTTGCCCTGGCCTTTTCTTCATCACGCCTTGCTCCACCAATGGCAGCATCAATCTTGTGCTGTTCAATGGCATCCAGTAAAGTGGTAATTTGCAAAGCGTTTCTGCTGGCGTTAATACCGGTTTCTTCTTTTACACGTCCTTTACGGATAGATTCTTCTACTGAGCCGACTATCAGTTGTACGCCTAATTCTTCTACCAACTTATCGCGGAATACCATTGTTTCCGGAAAGTTATGGCCGGTGTCGATATGAATAAGCGGCATTGGAATTTTGGCAGGCCAAAAGGCTTTTTTGGCAAGATGGGTAACCACAATCGAATCTTTACCGCCTGAGAACAAAATAGCAGGCTTATCGAACTGCGCAGCCACCTCTCTTATCACAAAAATTGCTTCCGATTCGAGTTCCTGTAAATGATTCAGGTAATACTTGTGCATCGTTCTTTAATTGATTTTAATCCTTGGTAGAATATATTCCAAAATAGTGTTTACAGATTGTTGAGGCGTTTCATTAATCGTTTGAACGTGTATTTCCGGATGTTCCGGTTTTTCAAAAGGGGAGGAGATGCCTGTAAAATTACTTATCTCTCCCTTCCGTGCTTTTTGATACAATCCTTTAATATCGCGCTGCTCACAAATTTCAAGAGGTGTATCAACAAAAATCTCAATAAAATTTTCACCTATAATTTCTCTAAGCATCTCCCTGTGTTTTTTTAAAGGAGAAACAAAAGCGGCAAGTACTATTAGCCCCGCATCGCACATTAGCTTAGCTACTTCACCCATGCGCCGCATGTTTTCTATACGGGCCTGTTCGGTAAAATCAAGGTCTTTGTTCAAACCTTTTCTAATATTGTCGCCATCAAGGGAATAGGTGAAATGGCCTGTTGTAAATAATTGCCACTCAACAAGATTGGCCAATGTGCTTTTGCCCGAACCCGAAAGCCCTGTAAACCACAAACAAGCTGGCTTATGCCCATATTTATACATGCGATCATACCGGCAAATGCCGTACGATTGTTCGTATGTATGAGTGTTATTGTTCATTACAAATATCAGGATGTATGTACCTTATCTACTAAGGTTTAAAAAGTAGTTTTATTTGATTGAGCAAAACAATGCTTTTCATACCCGTAATAAAAAGTTTAATCGTCGACCATTTCAGTAGACAGGTGCAAGATACGTTTCATTAAGGGCTGAGGAAAATTTTTGAAATGTAAAATTGTGATGATGCCAATCATAAATATATTTTAAAGCTGCGTTTGCAGGCATTATCTTCGCGAAGATTTCGCAAACAGAAAAACACCTGATTGTAAGAAAATCAATGAGAAGTACGATCAAATTAAATCTAAGATGATTGTATCTGGTATTTAACTTTGTCGGGATTTTCTTACTTAAGTCAGTAGAACTCTAAACTGACAATGTTATAATCGACTGTAAACATATGAATGACTAAATCAACGGTTTTTTGCGATATCATGTGAAAACTACCAAAATCCGATATTTTTTCATTTAATAAACTTTATGATTTTAACCAGGAATCTGCTTTTTTTCCCATTATTAAATATTAACTGCACCTTCGCCTTTTTACAGGGGTATAAATTATATTCTTTCAAAATTTTAAATGCAAAAGAGAGTCAATAGGTATGTTGAAAGAATAATACAGCAGGCTGAATCCGGAATTTTCATCATAAAAATATCTTGCGGGACCAAAATGGAAATAATAGCACTTCTTCCAATGAAAGGTAACTCTGAGAGAGTTCCTAATAAAAATTTGAGACTTTTTAATGGTAGACCACTTTATCATGTGGTGCTAAGCGAGTTGCTAAAAAGTAAATACATTACCAAGGTAGCAATTAATACAGACAGCGAAAAGATAAAAGCTGATGTAAATGAGCATTTTCCTTCTGTAATTATTATTGATAGACCGGTAGAAATACAAGGCGATTTTGTTCCGATGAATGACATTATTGCTTATGATATGGAGCAATTGCCCGCAGATATATATGTTCAAACGCACAGCACTAACCCACTATTACTTGCAGAAACACTTGACAAAGGGATCGAGTTGTTTCTATCTGAAAAAGAAAAAATTGATTCTGTTTTCTCTGTAACAAGGCTTCAAACAAGGTTATATTGGAAAGATGGAAAACCAGTGAACCATAATCCGGCGGAATTATTACGCACGCAGGATTTGCCACCTGTTTTTGAAGAGAACTCAAATTTTTACATTTTTACCAAAGATTCGTTTGTTAAGGCTGGCAATAAACGTATTGGATTAAATCCGGTAATGATTGAAGTAGATAAGCTGGAAGCAGCGGATATAGACGAACCGCAGGATTTTATTATTGCAGAATTATTGCATAAACAAAGAGAAAATTCAAAATAATGATTACAGGAAACCTGGTACATGTTTTAAAGTTTATTGATAAAGAAGCAGGTGAATTAATTGAAGCCTTCTACAACCAGGCTTCAACAAGTACACCCAATGGTGAATATCCACTAAAAGGGGAAGAAATTTTTGCCAAGGTACTCTCATATGATACTTCTCCTGATAATAATGAAATGGTAGAAGCTCATAATCAGTATGTAGACGTGCAGGTTTTATTAAGTGGTGCAGAAAAAATTAAAGTGTATAACAGGTCGGATCTTGAAACACGTACTATTTATAACAGTGAAAATGACTGCGAGTTTTTTTATCCTGCAAATGATGCACTTGTATCAGATATTGTTATGAAGCCTGAGACCTTGGCTGTTTTATTTCCACAGGATGCCCATCTTGCTGCGCTTAACCTAGAAAAAGAATCTGGAATAAAAAAGATAGTTTTTAAAGTATATGAAAAATATTTCGCCTGATTGGTCACTAAAAAGCAAGCTCGCTGCACGCGAATTAACTGTAGGCTCATGGCTTACCATACCTCATCAATCTGTAGTAGAGATAATGGCAACTGCTGGTTTTGACTGGCTTACCATAGACCTTGAACATGCAGCCATTGATATATCGCAGGTAATGAATCTTGTAGGATGGATCCAGGGAAAAGGAATGAAAGCCTTAACCAGGGTAAGCAAAAATGAAGAAGTAATTATTAAGCGTGTACTTGACGCCGGAGTAGATGGTGTTATTGTGCCGACCGTAAAGAATGCAGAAGAAGCAAGGATGGCTGTTGAATTTGTAAAGTACCCACCAAAGGGTAAGCGTGGAGTAGGATTAAACAGGGCGCAGAATTATGGGATTGGCTTTGAAGAATACAAGGACTGGCTTGAAAAAGAAGCCATTGTAATTGCGCAAATTGAGCATATTGAATCTGTACACAATCTTGAAAGCATTTTAGCAGTGGATGGTATTGATGGTATTATTGTTGGACCTTACGACTTATCCGCTTCTATGGGAATGCCTGGTAATTATGAGCACCCTGACGTTCAGGAAGCATTGGCTCGAATTGATGAAATTACATTAAAGTCAGGTAAGCCTCTTGGTTTTCATGTGATACAATCAGATCATCAAAAGCTAATGGAGAAAGTTAACAAGGGATATACATTCCTGGCATTTAGCTTAGACTTTTTCTTCTTAGGTGATAAGGCTCGTGAACAAATGAGTTTACTTAAAAATGCTGTAAAGTAACTACCTGTATGAATATAGCTGTTTTTGGAGGTAGCGGATTTTTGGGGATGTACCTTGTTAATGAATTGGTACGGAGAGAACATACTGTAACCGTTTTTGATAAAGTGATTGCGCCTGAAAAAATAGAAGGCGCAAATTACTTTGAAGCGGATATAATGGAAAGAGAAAAGGTTATTGATACAATTACCGAAAATAGTTTTGATGTTGTGTATAACCTTGCCGGTTTTGCTAATCTTGACAGAGCTGTTAGGTTTCCTTATTTAACCATGCAGTTAAATGTAATAGGAAACATAAACATACTTGATGCTTGTGTTAAGGCCAATATTAAGCGGTTTGTTTATGCAAGCAGTGCTTATGCAATGAGTGATAAAGGGTCATTTTATGGTATAAGTAAACTTGCTTCTGAAAAAATTGTTGAGGAGTATTCTCAGAAATTCAATTTGTCTTTTACCATTCTTCGTTTTGGTTCGGTGTACTCAGAAAAAGCATTCGACAATAATTATATCTACAATCTTGTCGAAAGCGCTATTAAAACCAAAAAGATAGACCACGGCGGTGATGGAAGTGAAGTAAGAGAATACATACATGCCTCAGATGCTGCTAAGTTATCTGTTGATGTTATCGAATCTGAAGACTTCAAAAATGAACATGTAATTTTTACCGGTACCGAAAAAATGAAAAGGGTTGAGCTTTTTCAGCTTATCAATGAAATATTGGGTGATAAAATAGAAATTAATCTGGAGAAAGGGGTATATCATCATCACTATAAATTAACTCCTTATTCTTATTCGCCAACATTAAGCAGGAAGATGGTGGCCAACCCGCATATTGATATGGGGCAAGGTATTCTTGAATGCATTAAAGCTGTATATTCCAACAATCCGGATCTGGCATTATAAAAATCACTCTGTATTATTTTTAAGCGCTGCCATATTGAAAAGTTGTTTGTATCAAATTTAAAGTATGATCAAAAATATTTTTTTCGATTTTGATGGCGTACTGGCTGAGTCTGTAAATGTAAAAACAGAAGCGTTCAGAAAACTCTATTTACCTTTTGGAGATGAAATAGCTGATAAAGTTGTAGAGTACCATCTTGCAAACGGTGGTGTGTCCCGGTATGAGAAAATAAAATATTGGCACCGTACGCATCTAAATACAGAGCTTGATGAAAAGCAGGTTTATCAACTGGCGGACCAATTTTCGAGTATAGCACTTACCGGTGTTATTGAGGCACCGGAAGTTGCAGGAGCCTATGAATTTTTGGAAAAGAATCACAACATTTATCAGTGCTGGATAATTACCGGCACACCCACCGAAGAAATTAATCACATACTACAACAAAAAAGCTGGAGCCAATTTTTTAAAGGCGCACATGGATCTCCAGAAAAGAAATTCTATTGGACTCAGCACATTTTGTCTGAATACGGTTTAAAGCCGGAAGAAACAGTATTTGTTGGCGATGCATTGGCGGACTACGAAGCGGCCTTAAAAAGCAACCTCATTTTTATTTTAAGACATACAGAAGATAATATAGAACTCTTTAAAGATTACAAAGGTTTGAGCATAAATGATATTACAGATTTGGAATCTTTATTAAAGCAATTATAAAAAAGTAAAAAGTAATGAAAGTTCTTCTTACCTCAACTTCTTTTCAGGATACACCCGGCAAGCACCAGGAATTATTAGCTCAGCAAGGATTTGAAATTGATAAACTCAGGGGGCCACTATTTGAGCATGAAATTCTTGCTATTGTCGATCAATACGATGCATTAATATGTGGCGATGATGAACTTACTGCTGCTGTTATTGACAAGGGCAAAAGCGGAAAGCTTAAATATATTTCAAAATATGGCGTCGGACTTGATAAGATAGATCTCAAAAAAGCTGCTGAACTTGGAATTCCTGTCACAAATTGCCCGGGTGTTAATCAGGTATCAGTAGCGGAACATGTTTTTGCCTTGTTATTGAGTTTTTCTAAAAATATTCATCTTGAATATAATGTTACCAAAGCTGGTGGATGGAAAAGATATGTAAATCATGAAGTCTATGGCAAAACGTTGGGCGTAGTTGGGTTAGGCGCCATCGGAAAGGAAGTTGCAAAACGTGGAAATGCATTTGGACTAAAAGTAGTAGGTTATGATCCTTATGCAGATCCCGTATTTGCAGATGCAAACAACATTGCGCTTACTTCTTCTTTTACAGAATTGGCTTCAATAAGTGATATCATTTCACTGCATATTCCACACACACCGCAAACTGATAAGATAATCAACAAAGCGCTTGTTGAAACTATTTTAAAAGAAGGGGTAATAATTATTAACACTGCGAGAGGGAAACTAGTGGACGTAGACGCTGTTAAATTTGGATTAGACAATAAAATTATTAGTGGTTACTTGGCTGATGTGCTTGAAATAGAACCCATGCCAGAAGATTATCCCATGAAAGATTGGGATAATGTATTAATAACGCCGCATATCGGCTCAAGGACTTATGAGAGCGTAGAAAGGCAAGGGTTGTTTGCTGTTGAAAATTTAATCAAACTCATCAAAGCTTAATCCCGCAACGGCAAGCATGCGTAAAAGCATTCAGAAAGTTTTAGATTCACCCACTTTAATGTCGTGGATGAGTTTTGCAACAAAATCTCTAAGCCTTTTTGTTGTATTGCCGCTGTTGGTTAAAAAATTTCCTGCGCCGGACATTGCACTTTGGTATTTGTTTACAGGTGCAATGAGTTTTATCATTCTTGCAGATTTAGGATTCAGTAGTACATTGGTAAGAATGTTTTCTTATGCAAGAGCCGGTTTATCTGAGCATGAGTTGCGTACTGTTACAAAAAAGAACCCCGGAGAAGTTAACGGTCTAAATGTAAGTACGCTTGAAAAGATATGGCAGGTAATGAACTTTGTGTATGCAAGGCTTTCATTAATAACCTTGATTTTTATTAGTGTAAGTTCTTTTTTGCTGAACAAACCCATATTAAGAAGCTCAAATCCTGTACATGCAACTATTGCATGGGTATTGGTTATTATCACCAGTTTTCTGCAATTGCGGTATAGTGTTTTTGCCAATTATCTGCAAGGAATGAATCAAATAGCGCTTGTAAAAAAGTGGGAAACCTTTTTTAATCTGGCTGCTATCCTCACTAATTTTCTAATCCTTCTGCTTGGAGGAGATATACTTGCCCTTGTAATTTCTAACCAGTTTTGGGCACTAGTTACATTATTAAGGGATTTTATATTATCTAAGAAGGCAGCTGATGGTATATATGCAAGGATTGCAACAAAAGCACACAAACACCAAATAGTGTTTGATGCCATCTGGCCCAGTGCATGGAAAAGTGGTATTGGCACCTTGTCCAGCTTTGGATTGCTCCAGGTAACCAACATGCTTTTTGCTAAAGAAGGTAAAAGCAAGGAAGTTGCGTCATACTTACTTGCCTATAATATTATAAGACAGGTAAGTACTTTTTCACAATCCGCATTTTATAGCCGTATTCCATTATTAGCCAGACTACGTGCTGAAAACAATACTAGGGAATTAGTAAAAGTTTCACAGCGCGGCATGCAGCTGACTTACTGGGTATTTATTATCGGCGTTATTGGTATGGGACTATTTGGTGAGTATGGCCTACCGTTAATAAAGAGTAATATTAATTTTCCGGCTCCTTTTTTATGGTCCTTACTGGGAATGGGCATTTTGTTGGAGCGTTTCGGTGCTATGCATATTCAATTGTACAGCACCGCCAATAAAATTATCTGGCATATTGCCAATGGTGTAACCGGAATTTTATTTTTGGCATTCTTTTTCGTATTAAGGGCGCGTATAGGTCTTTATGTATTTCCAGTGGCACTTTTATTTTCCAATTTATGCTTTTATACATGGTATAGCGCCTTGTTTTCGTATAAATCGATACATCAGGGATTTTTTCAATTTGAGAAAAAAGCATTTATTCCAGCTTTTTTATTCATGCTGGGATATGTTTTTTTTACACTTTTAAACCTATGACTGAATAATTTAAACAGATTCGGTAATTATTTAAGAGAATCTTTTTAAATGATATTTTTTTGAAACATCAGCTGGGTATGATTTAGAGAGGATTGATAATGAAAGATTATTATATAACCGGGGCAAATGTTATGTTTTGCCCTTATATTTGTGAAAATCCATAAAATTTGTTAACTTTTATGAACTGTCCTTTAAGAGGAATTACTTACAGCTTGATTTTGATAATTTTTTCTTCGTTGTTCTTTCCTTCGTGTACAACCTATAAAAATGTCCCCTACTTTATGGATTTTCCTGACACATCTAAACCTATAGTAGTTAAAACAGTGCCGTTTAAAGAGCCTATAATACAGGGCGACGATATTCTTTCAATTAATATACAAACAATTGATCCCCAGGCAAATCTTATCTTTTCTCAACCCTCCATATCATCGTCAGCATCTTCTGCTACGGCTGCACTTGGCCTTGGTGGTGGAGGCGGTACACAGCAAGTAACCGGTTACCTCGTAGATAAAGAAGGCAACGTACAAATACCAATTATAGGCAAGGTTAAATTGGCTGGTCTAACAACTATCATTGCTAGAGATTCTGTAACAAACAGGCTTCAGAAATTTTATAAAGATCCTATTGTTGATGTAAGATTTGCAAATTTTAAAATTACGGTGTTGGGCGAAGTTCTCAAACCTGGAGCTTATACTGTTCCAAATGAGCGCACTAGCATACTGGACGCTTTGGGTTTAGCTGGGGATTTAACCATTTATGGAAGAAGAGAAAACGTTCTTTTGATAAGAGATTCATCAGACCAAAAACAAATGGTGAGGCTTAACCTGAATTCAAAAAATCTTATTAGTTCACCTTACTTTTATCTTAAGCAAAGTGATATTGTATATGTAGAACCTAATAAAGCAAAGGCCGCAGCCTTAGATGCTGCCAAAACCAGGAATTATGCAATTGCTGCTTCTATTATCACTCTCTTGATAGTAGTTGCAACAAGGGTGAAGTAAATAGCTAATTCCAAAACCAGATATTGGAACACATATGATTTTTTCTTATCCCTCCTATAAAAAAAGATACCTTTAACAGATTACTGGCCAACTGAAAAAATGCGAACGACTAAGAATAAGGAGATGTGAATTATAAATTCAATGCATAATTATTTTTCAATCGACCAAGAAAATATGAATATAGAAAACGAAAATCTTAACGGCAAACCTGCTAGTTTATCTGGTGATTCAAAAGGCTTTGATGCCAAAGTAATTTTATCAAAGCTTATCCAAAGCTGGAAGTTTTTTACAATTGCATTGGCTGTTTGCCTATTTGTAGTTTTCCTTTTTCTCCGCTATACAACTCCTATTTATAAAATAAACGCAAAAGTATTAGTGGATGATGAAAAAAACGGATCCAGTAATGCTCTTGCAACAAATTTGCTCGGCGATTTATCTGATCTCTTGAGTACAAAGTCAAGTGTGGATAATGAAGCTGAAATATTGCGTACAAGGTATCTTACGGACGTCTTGGTGAAAAAGCTAAACTTGAATATTAAATATCTTCATAAAGGTATAGTACGTGATATTGAACTTTTTAATGAATCACCTTTTAAGATAACTCCGATAAAAATCAACGATTCCTTATCCTCTACAATTCAAATAAATGTAACAACTCGTAAAGAGGGTGGGTTTAATCTTTATTGTGATGCGAAGGCGCTTTCTTTAAATTATAACTGTAAGTCTGGGGATACTATCAATCTAAAAGGTGTTGGCAATTTTGTCATTTCAGATGTTTCGTCCGGGAGTATGCCAAAAATGGACGACAATTTTCTTTTACAAATTTCATCTGTAGATCAAGCCGTTGCCGATCTTCAAAATAAGCTTGTTGTTGCAGTAAATAACAAGCAAGTCACAACCATTGCCCTAACACTGGAATATCCTATTCCAGCAAAAGGTGAGTACATGCTTTCCTCCTTAATTGATAGCTATCTTAAAGGCAATCTTGAAAATAAAAACAGAATAGCAGATAGTACACTAGCTTTTATAGATGGCAGATTAGCACTTGTAAGTAGCGAACTGAACGGCATAGAGGGCAACATTCAAATCTTTAAAGAAAAGAATAATTTAGCAGACATAGAAGAGCAATCAAAGGCATTGATAGAAAGCACATCAACTAATTTTAGTGATCTAGGCAAACTGGAAACTCAAATTTTAATGATTGATGAGATATTAAAATATGTAGGTGATGAAAAAAACACAAGAGTTGTACCAACGGGAATTTTACCAGATGAGCCGGTTTTTAAAGTATTGATTGAAAAATATAATGATTTATTGCTTCAGAAAGAAAGAGCTTCTCTAGCACAAACAGAGAATAACCCTTATGTGTCGACAATTGATGAGCAAATAAAAAAATTCAGAACAGACATTGTAACGAATATCAGGAATACCCGCAATTCACTTATCCTTAGCAAAAATGAACTGCAAAAAAAGTTTGATATGTTTGAAGGGCAAATTAGAGCGGTTCCTGCTAAAGAAAGAAATTATCTTGACTATGCCCGTCAGCAAAAGATTAAGGAAGAATTATATGTTTATCTTTTGCAAAAGAAAGAGGAAACTGCAATTTCCAAGACTTCGAATATTGCTAATTCCAGGGTGATAGATCCTGCAAAGTCTGATTACCTGCCTTTTAGCCCTAAAAAACCTCTTATTGTACTTTTGGGAATTGTTTTTGCAATCATGATAACTCTGTTAAAAGTTTTCCTGCAAAACCTGTTAAATACAAAAGTTCTTTCGAAGAAAGACATTACGGAATTTACTTCTTTGCCATTAATAGCCGAAATATCGCATAGTGATGAAAAATCTGGCCTGGTAGTAAGTAAAAACAGCAGATCAAATGTCGCAGAACAATTCAGGGCATTTAGAACTAACCTTCAGTTTTTTATGCCTGAACCATCTCAGAAAGTTATTTTAATGACATCCAGTATGTCAGGTGAAGGAAAGTCTTTCGTGGCAATTAATCTTGCCAATATTCTCGCAATAACAGGAAAGAGAGTTGTACTGCTTGAATTTGATCTTCGAAAACCAAAAGTATCATCTTACTTGTCTCTGCCAAACAATGTTGGGTTATCAAACTATTTAATCGGAGTAGTACCCGATATTGAAAATATTATTGTTCCGTCTGGTGTTCATGATAATTTTAGCGTAGTTCAGTCAGGGCCTATCCCCCCCAATCCTGCCGAACTAATACTTGGTAATCATATCGATCCTCTTTTTAAAGAACTGAAAAGCAGGTTTGATTATGTAATAATAGATGCCCCCCCAATAGGGTTGGTAACCGACGCGCAATTGCTTAACAAGCACACTGATTTAACAGTTTTCGTAGTAAGGCATAACTATACTTTTAAGGCGCAGTTAAGTTTGGTTGAGGATCTTTATACCTCTGGTAAAATCAGGAAACTATGTATGGTGATCAATGATGTTAAGCAGGAAAAAGGTTATGGCTATGGTTATGGCTATGGTTATGGCTATGGCTATGGTTATGGTTATGGCTACGGTAATACAAACGAGAAGAAAAGGAAAGGCTTCTTGAAAATAAGAAGGGATTGACCTGAGTTTTGTATAGTTAATAAATTTATTTCTGTTCTAAAGAAAACGGCTTTGTATTTAAACGTTTGCATGCCATAGTGAAGCAACGCAAGGATATATTTTGAAAGGTCATTCTTGTAAGTTATATCTGTATTCCAACAGTTTTGTTCATGTTACAAAACTGCATCAGGTTACCTAATTACATTTTGTAATAAAATTCAAATAGCCTGATTTTATAGCGTGTTTTTTAAAATAGCAATAGAATGAAGAATCTTTCCTGGACCTTCTTTGGTAATCTGATATTTGCATTTTCCCAATGGTTTGTCGTTTTTTTGATTACCAAATTTGCCAATATTTCCTTCCTGGGAAAATTTACTTCTGTTCAGGCAATTACTGCACCTGTCTTTATGTGTTTAACTTTTGGATTTCGAACTGTTATTGCTTCTGATGTTGTAAGTTCTAATAAGGAAACTACATACTTTAGTTTTAGATTAATTACTTCGGTTTTGGCAATAATAATTTGCATGGGTGTTGTGCTTGTAAAAGATGCACATGAAAAAGATGTTCTTTTTCTCATGGTTTTTTACAGCATTGCTAAATTTATAGAATCTTTGTCAGATTTAATTTATGGCTACTATCAGCGGGATAAGACATTTAAGAATTATGGTATTTCATTTATTCTACGTGGCGTCTTCAATTGTGTGTTTTCATTTATTGCCATTGTGTATATTAATGAATCATGGTTTGTATTGAGCTTTTTATTGTCATGGCTATTAGTGTTCTATTTTTTTGATTATAGACATTATAAACAAATCTTTAAATTTTCCATTCAAAAGGGACCTCTAAAAAAGCTCTTTCTTTTAACCTTACCACTTGCAATAAATCTTCTGCTTATTTCAGTTTCAACCAATGTGCAGCGTTATCTGGTTGAATATTTTCTAGGGTATCATGCATTGGGGCTTATGTCTGGCATTATGTATTTTAATGTAGTTGGTGTTTTATTTGTAAGCTCTCTTAGCCAAACGATTATTGCAGATTTAAGCAGTGCCTATCAAGTAAATGATGAGAAAAAATTTTGGCGTAATTACAAAAAAGTACTGCTGCCTGTTTTAGTTATTGCGATAGCCTATATACTTTTTACAGTTTTTGCCGGAAAAAGTTTGCTGGGACTGTTTTATAATAAAGAATTTGCTCAATCATCAGGATTGTTTATACTGGCTGCTTTAATTGGATTACCTACTTATCTGAGCTCATCTATTGGCTATGCTTTAACTGCCATAGGCAAATACAGGATACAGATTTGGGGTACAGTCATTAGTATCTCCATGACCATAATTGGCTCTTTTTTACTTATACCCCGTTATAATCTTAATGGCGCGATGTATGCAGGCCTTGCTGCAAGTATATTTCAGTGTATAATATTGGCAATTGTACTTATAAAAGAAGTAAGAAAAAATGCCAAAGCACATATGAATGAAAAAGAAAACTCTCAATTAATAGAAGGAGCTGTCAAGCTTGGTTAAACATTTTAAGTTTAAAGAATTCGTAGTAAAGTGAAAAAAATTAAAGTATTACATGTCTTGGGAGGGCTAGAGGCCGGTGGAGTTGAAACATGGTTGTTTAATGTTGTTCAACAATTTGATCTTTCTGTTTATCAGATGGATTTTATGATTTTTTCTGGCTCCAAAGGGGTTTATGGTAATGCTTTGGAATTACTTGGATGTAAGATATATATGGCGCCTAAAACTAAAAATCCTTTTAAAGTTGCTGGCTACTACATTAAAACAATAAAAGTTGAGAATTATGATATAGTCCATACGCATCGTCATTTTTTATGCGGGCTGTATCTGATTTTCAACAAGTTTACAAACGCAAAATTTATTGCCCATAGTCACAATACGTCAACGGATTCAAGAATTTTTAAAAACAAGATTATTGCATCAATGGCAAAGCAACTTACCAAACGGGCTCCCAATAAGCTGGCCTGTTCTGTGGATGCTGGAATAGTATTATTTAATGAACCTTCGACAATCATTTATTATGGAATTAATACGCAAAATTTTAAGCCTTCCCTAAACAAATTGTTACTCTTGGAGGATTTATATCAACCAAATGAAAACGATGTGGTAATAGGGCACGTAGGTAGATTTACTGAGCAAAAGAATCATCACTTTTTACTTGATATTGCAAAAGTTTTAATTGCAGAAACCCCCAACTATCATTTTATATTAATTGGCGATGGAGTTCTTAAAAATGAAATTGCAGAAAGAATTGAAAAAGAAAATTTAAAACATAATGTTCATCTTATCGGACCAAGAACCGATGTAAATGAATTTATGCGCGGTTTTTTTGATGTGTATCTTTTTCCTTCATTATATGAAGGGTTTGGTATTGTTCTCATTGAATCGCAATGTGCAGGATTACCTACAGTTTTTTCATCAAACCTGCCACAAACGGTTGACGTTATACCGGAGCTTATAAACCGGGTAAATCTTGACAAAGATGCTAACTGGTGGGCAAAGCAAGTAACAAAACTTGCTTTACCAGGGTATAATCAAAAACTGGATTATCAAAAAAGATTTGAACAGTCACCTTTTTCAATACAACATTCAGCTCAAAAACTTAAAACTTTTTATGAAGACATTCTGAAAAATTAAAAGTGCTGTTTATTTTTAAGATGCATAATTCAATAACATGTTTGAAATAGGAAAAGCAAGAAGGAGTATAAGTATTGTTATTGCGACAGTTCTTCTGTTGTCTTTGTTTGGATTTAAATTCAGCGGAAGCACCAATTTTATTGTTACAGAATGCTTGTTTGTAATTTACTTGGTATTTATACTTCTAATTCTGGGCTCAGGCTTATTTAAATTTTTGTATGAACCGCCAGTTTACTTTTTATTCGGTGCATTTATATATGAGGCATTGAAATTTCCATACTATTTTGGATTTAATACTCCTGAATATTTTGTTAGCCAGAATTTTTTACTGAATGCTAAATACAAAGTTTCGGATTATTACGCTGCTTCGGGAATAATGTTAGTATACAACATGGCGTGTATAATAGTACTGCTTTCATCGTATTTAATTACAAGAAGATTTACCAATAACAGAAATGTTGAATTCATAAAATTTAAGTTTAAAAAGGAAAACACTCTTCTTTTGGTAATGGCTTTTGCCTGGGCCTTCAGTTTTGCAAAATTATTTCAGTTAACAGGTGGTAACATTTTATTTCTTCTTTCACGCCGCTCTGGGAATGCCGATGCCTGGGAGATATTGAAATCAAACTACGTAGTTTCATTATTTGCCAACCTGATTCTCGTTCTTATTCCTATTTACCTATCCTTAAGGCTAATGGCAAATAAAACCTGGAAATGGGTTTTGTTACTTTATGTTCCTGCTGCATTTTTATCTTTTCTTATAACTGGCGCGAGAGGATTTACTATTTTCTCAATCATAACATCCGTAGTATTGGTTATTACAATAAAAAAAGTCCCTATCAGAAACTTGTTACCGGTAGCTCCATTATTAATTGTCTTTTTTGCTTTCCTTGGAATCATTCGTCGTTCATCAGATACAACAAACGGGGGTACTCTCAGTGAAAATATAAAGACTCAGCAGGAACAAAATTCTGAGTGGTACCTGGAGTTATCAAGTTATCAGTTGCAGCTCCGGGATGAAATGGTATTTGATAATTTAAAAGCATCAAATATTTTATTTGGTGAGACTTACCTTAATATTTTACTTTTTTGGGTACCAAGAGAGTGGATTGGTGATTTAAAACCGCAATTCCTGGATGCTGAAGTTGCGCAACGTTTTTGGGGAAGAGATGACATTGGGTTGCCACTTACATCTATGGGGGAAGCGTATTTTAATTTTAGCTATGCTGGGGTTTTGATATTTATAATATTTGGAATTGTTATGGGAAAAATAACCAATTACCTCCATAACCAACGAAAGGTTTTGTATTGTGCTGTGGCTATTGTTTTAATGGTATATGCTCAAACATGTACTACGTCACAGCTAACTTATATATTCCAGTTCCTTATCATTTTATTTCCATTTCTCTCATATATAAGAGTAAAAGAAAACAGTAAAACAAAAATAAACGGGATAAATGAAAGAATTACGCGTTTCAGATAGCTCAGATTTTAATGAGTTTTTACTTATTGATTCTTTTTATCCTTCACCCAATGAATGCCAGGAATTAAACAGGGAAATTTTTAATACAATCTTCTCCAAAGACATTAATTTTTATACGCTAGAGGGACTGTTTGATACAACCATTAACAGGTATTTTTTAACTGATATTAAATTAATGGAGCATCCGCTTATTATAAAAAATATTATCAGCCACTGTGTTAGCAATAACATTAAGAAAGTTCATTTTTTGATCCATCCCTCTAATGCCATCCTGGCTGAATTTTATACAAAAGCGTTTAATGAACATGAAATAAAAAGTAACATCTCGTTTCATAATTCACTCACATTCTGGAAAAATTCTTTAACCAAAACCAATAAAGTAGTCGTTAAAAAATTAAAGACTGCCGGGGCTATAGCTGTACAGTTTGCAATGTTACTTTTCAATAGAATTTTTGGTAAAACACCTGAGTTCAAAAATAAGCCCCTGTTATTGTGGAACTCTTTTGCCAATAACAGAGAGAAAATAGATTATCCCTTCCTTGATGGAATGTATGACAAAGGAAAGTTGAATGTTGTTCATCCCAATCCCTATCTCTTTGGAAAAGGCAATAAATGGAATAAATCAATTTACAGGATGGGGGCTTATAGCATCAGCCCATGGATTTTTCTAAAAGTATGCTTGGGGATGATTTTTTTCCGTAAGAAATTTAATAAGGTGATAAAAGCATACAAGCCGCAGTTAAAATATATTCCGGAACAATGGAATGCAGATGTGCTTCAAAAAACATTTTATTTTCTTGTATATAATCTACTGTCTGGTGGATTAATTGAAAACATTGTGCGTGATAAAAAAGTAAAGCTGATTAATGTATTCAGAGGAGGGGCTGCTGCTGGACTCATATACTCTGGTGTTTGCAAACGGCGCTATAATTCTGAAAACGTGATAAGTATGCTGGCACCTCATGGTACAGAGTTCAATCCTATAGATCATTTTTCTTATTTCTTTCTGGATTATAATTTGCTTCCATCCAAAAAAATCAAGGACAATTGGGACTATATCCTTCAGAAAGATTATGCAAGGGAGCTGAAGCATAATATGTGCAAAAATGTTTCTGCAGGAAGAATTGATTATGCCTACTTGCTGGCGCATGTAAACGATAGCCTTCACAAAGAAAACAATGACGATATTATAAGGATAGGTATAGTGCTTACTTACAATTCAGATAGTTATCAGCAGCAATATATATTAGACATTATTTCTGCTTTTGCAATAGCCATGCCCGGTTGCAAATTCAACTTTATTGTAAAGCCAAGGCCTAATTTACCTTTTACACCAGGTGGCACACTAAAAAACAACCCTGATTTAGTGATTGATAAAAGCGATATATTTTCTTTTTTGAACAATATTGATATTGTTATAGGCGCTGTTAGCGTATATGGTGTACTAACGATGGTAGTTACAGATGCAATTTTATGTAATATTCCTGCACTGTATTTCTTCCCGGGAAAAAATATTCAAATACATGATTTAGGATATAGTTATCATTCATCAATGAATGAGTATTGTTTTTTTAATAAAGAACAACTGATAAATGTTTTATCTGGTAATAATAATGTGGCAGAATTGGCTGCAACAATAAAGCGGGCAAATGCCTTGACAAAAGAGATGTTGGTTTTTGAGCAGAATGCCTTTGACTATCTTGAAGAATTTATAGAAAACAAAAGCTAATTACATGCAACAAAAAAAACTATTGTTGTTTGAGTCATATCCATATTTTTCCGGCAGTCAGCGTATTTCTTATAATTTCTGCAAAATACTTAAAACAAAGGGCTATCACATTACCTTACTACTTGCTGATGATAGCTTCGGTTTTCATAAAGAGAAATTCGGCCCTTATGTGGACGATATACTCTATATTGAAACGCCGGCAATACTTAAGAAATACGGCAATTCTGATTCCTGGTTTAGCCCTAAGAATTTCCCATCTTCCTTTTTTAAAGGATTGATACCTTTTTATGGCAAGTGCAAAAAAGTATTGAAAAATAAGAAATTCGATTTTTTTTACTTCTGCGATCCCCGAGGAGCAACAATGTTGATTCCTGCTATTATGCTTTACAAGGGGAAAAAGATATTCCATTTCCATGGGCGCAATAAACTTCCCGGAGTAATTGCAAAACTCTTTCTAAAAGCATCCGACAAGATTATTTGCGTAAGCAAGGATGTGGCGGATTCACTGCCTCCTTCTGCTAAAAAAACAGTAATCTATAATGGGATAGATTTTACGCAATATGGCCAAATAGATACTCATGAAGCTTTGAATGATATTAGAACAATACTCGGTGAAAATTCTGATGATACTGAAAAAATTCTCTATGCCGGACTTATAAGGCCTCAAAAAGGGGTTCACCATTTAGTTGAAGCTTTTGGGACGGTAGTAAAAAAGGGTAACGGGAAAATACCTCATCTTTTTATTCTTGGAGAGCCGAAAACAGACGATGAAAAAAAATACCGGGAAACGCTACAGTCGTATTGTCGTGATGAAGGTTTTTCGGAATATGTTCATTGGATGGGATGGAAAAACAATGTGCTTGCGTGGATGAAAAGTTGTGATGTATTTGTCTTTCCTTCCGTTGATAGAGAAAAGAACAAGTTTGAAGGATTTGGTGAATGGATTGTAACTACAGAGGGCTTGCCTACTGTATTAATTGAATCATCTCTTTGTGAAATTTTTGCAATAGCATCCGCAGTTACAGGTGTAAAAGAAATTATTAGTTCAGGTGCTAATGGAATCGTTTATGATGCTGATAAAAGTGGCGCACTTACTGATTTTCTAGAGGAGGTGGTCAACAAGAAAAATTTATTTAAAGGATTTCCTGACAGGGAAAATTTTTCAATTGAAACATTCGAACGAAAAATGCTTGATGCGCTAAATAACTAGAATATGAAAAAAGCTATTATTACAGACTGGCTTGATAAGTATGGAGGAGCCGAACGAGTGGTAACAGCCATTTGTGAGGTAATAGATTTCGACTATTATTATGCCTACATAAATAAGATGGATCCTGATAAGCAGATACTGACTTTTGGGAATAAGAAAGTTGATATTATACAATCTAATTGGTTTAAAAATTTTAAACCATTTTTCCGTTTTATGATGCCCTTGTTCCCTGCTGTTGTTAGCACTTTCAACCGGCAGACAAAAAAAAATCAGGTAGGCCTTGTGGTTAGCTCATCATGGGTGCTTTCAAAAGGATACAGGGTGGGTAAAGAAAAGCATGTTTGTTACTTACAGGCCAGAAACTTTAAGTATGTATGGGAAGAAGCTGATATGTATTTTCGGGGTCCCTTAAAATTGCTTTCTTTTCTAAAAAAACCTTTGCAACGGTTTGATGTACGCGCAGCAGCTAACCCTGATATCTTGATATCGAATTCTCTATTTGTTAAGAACTGGGTTAAAGAAAAATATAACAGAGATAGCCACGTAATATACCCTCCTGTTGAAGTAGATGATTTTTTTATTAGCGATACACGTGATGATTATTTTATCACAGTTGGTCGTCTGGAACCTTATAAGCGGTTTGATTTGATTGTAGATGCATTTAAAAAGAATGGAAAACGTTTGCTGGTAGTTGGAGATGGCTCTGTCTTGCCTAAATTAAAAAAGAATGCAGGAGACAATATTGAATTTCTTGGATTTAAAAACAAGAGTGAAATAAAGCATTTACTTAGTAAGGCGCGGGCATTTGTTTACGCGGGAGTTGAAGATTTTGGAATTGCTGTAGTAGAGGCACTTGCATCTGGAACACCCGTGATAGCTTTTAGCGGTGGTGCTTCAAAGGAAATTATAGAAGATCAGAGAACGGGTGTACTATATAATGAGCAAAATGTTACAGCACTTGTAGATGCTGTTAATCATTTTGAAACTGTTGAAGAGAATTTTGAAGCCGCTGAAATTAGAAATAAAGCATTGAAGTTCTCGAAGCAAAGATTTCAACGTGAATTCCTTGGGTTAATAAATGCAACAATATCCAATGAACAAAAGATCTGTACAGCGAATTGACTATAGATAATTTCTGGGCGGGTTAATGATCTTTCTATTTAATATATATAACAAACTCAATTTAAGGAATAGATTTTGATTAATCTATCAGGCACCTCTGGATAGATTAATCAAAATAGACTATATTACTGCAGAGACATTTGCTTTTTATTAGAATTAGTATTCTTATTCGAGTTCGATTTTAAAGGGAATTCGAATAGCCATGATAAAAACGGTGTTTTTTTGGATATAGAATATAAATATAGAGAGAATATAATTCCAACAATTGTTCCCAAAATAATATGAATAGGGACATTGTTGATATGGAAAATCTTGGTTAGAACTACTCTAATACCACTGCCACCAATGATTGAAGCAAGATAAATTGGCATCGAGTTCCTTCCTAAGGTTTCAATCCATGGGAGTATATTTTTTTTTGTAGCTCTAAAAGAGATTTGTATTATCAGTAATGAACCAGACAATTGAGGAAGTAGATTATTCACAAATAAGGATGGATAAGCAAATAATAAAAATTCTGAACCGGTAAAGAGCAAAAGCGTTGTAACAAAATAGCTGTTTCTTTCGATAAACTTTTTCAGAAACTGAAAATGTTGAAAGAATAAAATGCCTGCATTGAAAAATACAAGGTTTAAAAAAGTTTTTGAAAATGTGCCAAAATCTGGCTTAAAGATTAAATACAATAAACCAATGAGGAGTGAAATGAAAAGCCCAAACTTTTTTGAAATATTAAAACAGATAACATTTATTACATTGATAAAGAATAAAGCAAACAGAAACCAGAATTGAGCTCTTGGATATATCAGGCATGTAAACAATGCTTCCGGCCCATGTTTACCATTTGTATAAGAAGACATAAATACTTCTACAATAGTTTGTAAAATTGACCATACAATAAACGGATAAGCAATTGTTTCAAGCTTATTCTTCATAAAGGAAAACATTCCTCTTTTAAGAAAGCTTTGAAAGAAGAAAAAGCCAGATAAAATAAAGAAGAGGGGCATGTGAAAGCTGTAAATAAAATTGTCTGAATTGGTAAAAAAGCTTTCAGACATAGGGATGGCATTGTGTAAACCTCTTAACACATGACCATATACGACTAGAATAATACCAATACCTTTTGAATAGTCAATCCAGTTTAACCTGTCATTGCTCATTAATGATATTTTTTCGATAAAGATATAAAGATTTAATGTGCTGATTTTCGATTTGAAATATTAATTTACAACAAACTTAAACCGCCTAGCAAGTGTATTAGTTTTGTAGTTATAAAGCACCCGTTCATCCTTAATCAAACACCTGATATAATGAAAAAACCTAACCTCTTTCGTTCTGTATTTATTCTTTGCTATGTTTTTATAGTTACCATTATTTATTGGATAGGTTATGGAAAACCAATTATTGGAATTGATGACGCAAATATTTACATGGTTTATATGAAAAATTTTGCAAATGGATATGGATTTGTATATAACTATGGTAGTGAGAGAGTTGAGGGCTTTACTTCTCTTCTATGGACTTTAATAGGTAGTTTTTTTTATAAATTTTCCGCGCACCCGGAATTACTATTGTGCTTATTAAGTTTTATACTTATCACATATACATTAATCCAGTTAGCTATTGTGATAGATGGGTACCTTGGGAAAGGAAAAGTTCTAAGCGTACCTACATTAATTGTAATGGCACTATTATTATTCATTCCTGGTTATTTTGAATGGACTGTGCTAAGTCTAATGGAAACTGGATTTTGGAGCAGCCTTCTTATATTGTTAACAATGAATATCTGTAAATGGGAACTGAATAATAAACGTATAATGGGTTTAAATATTGAATTTGCTTTATTAATTGCGCTTATTGTTTTTACACGTCCTGAAAGTTTATTATGGGGTATCATTTTCATTTCTATTCGTACGCATCAAATGTTTTTACAGTATGAAGGTAGTGTTGCTAAGACAGCTCAAAAAATCGCCCCCACAGTGCTTTTATTTATTCTTTCTGCCTTAATCCTTGTTAAATGGAGGGTGCACTATTTTGGCTTCCCATATCCAAATACTTATTACGCCAAGGTTTCAGATGATAAAATAAGCAATATACTTAATGGCTTTAAGTATACTCTTAATTATATACTTAAAGATAATTTATTTCTCGTTTTAATTGTGTATGTTATTGCTCTTTTAACGGGTTACATTTTAAATAGAAAAGCAGAAAGATTTGTAATTTATCTTTCCATTGTTGCAGCTACTACCTTTTTTATACCTTTTATTACAGGAGGAGACCATTTTGCTTTGGGCAGGTTTTTTCAACCAACATTACCCATTCTTTATTTTTTAATCCTGATTGCATTTACAAAGATTCATCATGAATTCAGCATTAGTAAATTAAACTATATTTATGCAGCTGGCATCTTATTACTAGCAGCTACATGCTGCTCTTTTTTTCTCTATAAACAAAAAGATTTGATTACGCAGGAATTCAGGATAGCCGAGCATGGGAGGCAATTTGGTGAAAACCTGAATGTTTTTTTTGATAAGCAGGTTAAAATGCCTTCACAAGGTGTAATTGTGGCAGGTGGTACTGCCTATGGTTACAAAGGTATTACGATTGATTTGTTGGGATTAAACAATGTTGCAATGGCTCATGCTGATAAGATTAAGTCTGCTAAAGCAATCAAGGATCACGCTTCCTTTAACAGAGATGTATTTTTTAAACAACAACCGGATCTTTTTGAAGGCAGGGAGGGAGGAACTTTCCTGAACGATACTACTCATTTTCATTTATTTGAACAGGATTCAACTTTTGAAGAATCTTTTGAGAGTATTACATTTAAAGGATTGTATAAAGACAGCGTGTTTAAAAAAATGTATGTTCCAGTACTTATTTCCAAAAAGGGCGATGCTGTTTTTCTTTTTACTTATGCAAATAGGGAATTTCTCAATTCACTTAATCGTTCCTTTTATTCATATAAAGAAATAGAGAGATAAATTCACAACACAGTTCTAGGTTCATCTCAATAGTCAGGTAAGTATTTACTTACACAATCATTATTGAGCTACATCTGCTGCTATTGCTTTGGGGCCTGACATCATTTTCCTGTCTGCAGAAAGATTAACAACGCTTCCATCGCCTTTTCTACCTAGTAGTTTATTATTGCTTAAAGAAAAATTTTTGGTATTGGCAATATATATTCCAACATGGTGAGCGCCATTATCAACGGCAAATGAAACATCATTATCTTTAATAGTCACCTGGTTATTTACAGAAGATGCATCCTGACCCCCATTTGTGATTGAAAATTCAATAGCCCCACGTTGTCCTGCGTATCCCCATGCGAACGCATTAACAATTTGATTATTTACAATTGTAGTATTGGTGTTTTCTGGGCTTTTGAACCCTCCATCTCCACCTTCGTTGGATCTTTGACCATAAATTGCACATGAGGTAGTCTCTTTAATAACGTTAGATTGAATTCTTGTGCCTGTAACGCCTGCAAAATAGATGCCCCTGGAAAAAGTTTGTACGATTGTGTCATTTTGTATTAGAGTGCCGTCTGCTCTGTCTGTAACAGCAAGAAATATATGCGCCCCAGGCTTAATGCCATCAATAGCAGTGTCAAGAGAAAATGAGTATTGTTTAAACTGCCCGCTTGGTAATGGCCCTTTTGTAAGTGTTGTAATCTGTTCGATTGACGATGAACCATACTCATGCAAATCCGCCGGATCTGCAAATGTAATTGACTGACCCTGCTTTAAGTTATATCGGAGAGTTGCAGTTACAGATTTGTTATCTGAATTAATAACAGTACCAACTATTCCGGTTGAGAATGAAATGCCATCATCACCGGAAAGGGTTATATAAGAATTTATAATTTTATTTCCTGCCCCACCGTTACCAATATTTACTCCGTCTGCATTGGTAGAGATATATTGTTCCCTTCCTTGTTTGGCTTGAACTCGGACATCTGAATAGGTTAGATTTTTTTGCCAAAGTGCAGCGATTCCCACGGCCGGAGAGGAATAAACGGTAACATTTTTTGCAAAATTACCTTCATTTAAATTTGGTGGATAAGTAACAAAATTAAGTGCATTATTGCCAGCATAGCTTCTTTCTGATATAGATACAATGTCTCCAACTTTAATTTTCTGTAAATTGGTTAAATCTTTTTCCTGAACGGTAATGCTATTATTGTTCAAATCTCCTGGTACGGGTGTCATTCTTGTGGTGATACTTTTCAGGGTATTACCCGATTTTCTAAGAATAAATATTTTAACAGAACTCTTTCCCTTGTTTTCCAATTCAGATAAAGGCCTACCTGTTACAGAAGAAAAAGATATTGCTTTTGTCGTGGGATCTACAGAACCTACAATGGCAGACGTAAATGGCAAATCTCCTGCGTAATCCAGAGAAATATTTTCAAGGCCAGTTTTGTTACAATTATTAAGTAATACACCTTTCGCCTTTCTCGAACCAAAAATGAAATTTGCTGGTTTTCCCAGAAGAGCGATATTATTGATATTATTTATATACAAGTGTGCTCCATTTCGAACAGAATTGAAGTAATAATCTCCGGAAGGAAAAATTATCTTCGAAATTTTGTGAGATACAGCATATTGAACCGCTGCTTCAATCAGAGGGCCTGCATCAGTACTTTTATCATTTGGGGAAAGATTCTTATTTGAGATTCCAAGATCTATCAAATCCTTTGAGACATCAATAGAACCAGTTTCTACAAATTTGTGATAAGGTGTAGCATTTGCAGACTCTGTATATAAAAAACAAGCTAAATTCAAAGAGAATAAGAAAAGTACTGTCTTTTTCATAACTAAACTTTTATCAAAAAATATACCTAGTTAATATTTCCGGCAGATTAGCTGTAATAACGTTTGCGCCATAAACGACCAACAATTTCAACTATAACAATTAACGCCAGTAAAATGTCTTTTAAACTTTTTGAGACATTAGTAAGTATGAAAAGATTAATAACGCTTTCTTAAAAAAATCTTTTGGTCTATTTTAAATTTCGTAAGTATTTACCATAGCCACTTTTGTCAAGTTGATCGGCTAACTCCATTAACTTTTTATGCTTGATAAATCCCATTCTAAATGCCACTTCTTCAATGCAGCCGATTTTTTGTGCTTGCCTTTTTTCAATAACCCTGACAAATTCACATGCATCACTTAGGGAATCAAAAGTGCCTGTATCCAACCAGGCCACTCCGCGGTTCATTAATCCTACCTTGAGTTTGCCCTGATTTAGGTAAACTTTGTTTATATCAGTTATTTCGTATTCACCTCTTGGTGAAGGAGCAATATCTTTTGCAATTTGTAATACACTATTATCATAGAAGTATAAACCAGGCACTGCATAATTAGACTTGGGGTTTCCTGGTTTTTCTTCTATTGAAATGGCTTTGAAGTCTTTATTAAATTCCACTACGCCGTAGCGTTCCGGATCATTTACTTCATAAGCAAAAATAGCAGCACCGTCAATATTATTAAATGATTGAACAAGTTTGCTAAAACCGGAACCGTAAAAAATATTATCGCCAAGTATTAATGCAACTTTCTCTTTACCAATAAATTCTTCTCCTATAACAAATGCTTGTGCAAGACCATTAGGCTTTTCCTGTACTGCATAAGAGAAGTGGCAACCAACACTGGAACCATCGCCTAATAACCGTTGGAACTGTGCAGAGTCTTCAGGTGTAGTTATTATCAAAATATCATTTATACCAGCAAGCATTAGCACGGAGAGCGGGTAATAAATCATAGGTTTGTCATAGATGGGCATTAACTGTTTGCTTATTCCTTTTGTAATGGGGTATAGTCTCGTTCCTGAGCCGCCTGCAAGAATAATTCCTTTCATACAGTTAGATGTTGATTGTGAATAATATCATTTAAAAGAGGGTTCACTTTGTCTTTTTCGGAAAGAATAAGGTCTTCTTCAGGTAAAACCCAATTGATATTTAATTCTGGATCATTATAAAGCAACCCGCCTTCCGCGGTCTGGTTATAATAATTATCGCATTTATAAAAAAATGTTGCCTTATCGCTTAATACAACAAATCCGTGGGCAAAACCACGGGGAATGTAAAGTTGTGTTGATGAATTTTCTGAAAGTTCAATTGAAAAATGTTGGCCAAAAGTTGCGGAGTCTTTACGGATATCAACAACTACGTCCAGCACCGACCCACTTAAAACCCTTACAAGTTTTGCCTGGGCATGTTCACCTCTTTGAAAATGCAATCCTCTTAAAACTCCTTTTTCAGACGAAGACTGGTTATCCTGAACAAAATCTGCTATAATGCCGGTTGCTTCAAAAAATTTTTTTTTATTAAAGCTTTCAAAAAAATAACCTCTTTCATCTATGAACTTAGAATCTTCAATAATAAAACACTCTTTAAGATCTGTTGCTACAATTTTCATATGAAAATAGACACAGGTTAAGGTTTGTGAGAAATTTATCTTTCGCTATATTGTTTTTTATAATATTGCTGGTAATCGCCGCTTGTTACATGCTGAAGCCATTCTGTATTTGCCAAATACCAATCAATGGTTTTGCTAAGTCCTTCTTCAAAAGTTACGGAAGGACTCCATCCAAGTTCCTTATTAATTTTTGAAGCATCAATAGCATATCTAAGGTCATGGCCTGGTCTGTCTTTTACATAAGTAATCAATGCTTCACTTGCCCCCGAACGTCTGCCTAATTTTTCATCCATTAATTTACATAGAAGCTTTACAAGATCAATATTTTTCCACTCATTAAAGCCACCTATATTATAAGTTTCTTTGTTTCGGCCTTTGTGAAAAACTGCATCAATTGCCCTGGCATGATCAATCACAAACAGCCAGTCTCTTGTATTTTCCCCCTTTCCATAAACAGGTAAAGGCCTGTTATTAATGATATTGTTAATGAACAAAGGAATAAGTTTTTCAGGAAAATGATTTGGGCCATAGTTATTAGAGCAATTGGTAATTACGTAAGGAATATCGTATGTTTCACCGTAAGCTCTCACAAAATGATCTGAAGAAGCTTTACTGGCAGAGTAAGGAGAGTTGGGTGAATAAGCTGTTTCTTCTGTAAACAAGCCATTTTGTCCTAAAGTTCCATAAACTTCATCTGTGGAAATATGATAAAATCTATGACTTTGTAAATCTGCTTTCCAATGATCTTTGGCGACGGTTAAAAGGTTAACAGTACCAATAATATTAGTATAAATAAAATCAAGAGGAGATAGTATAGAACGATCTACATGAGATTCAGCCGCAAGATGAATTACATCTGTGATTTGATGTTTTTCAAATATGTTTTTTATTTCCTCTGCATTTAACAAATTTGCTTTTTCGAAAAAATAATTTTTTAAATGTTCAATATCCTTAAGATTTTCAAGATTTCCTGCATAAGTCAATGCATCAAGGTTAATTATTGAATATTCAGGATATTTTGTCACAAAAAGCCTAATTACATGGGAGCCAATAAAACCTGCACCACCAGTAATCAAAATTCTATTTGTTTTCATTGAAGTTTACAAAAATGGAAAAAATATGTGATTGATAATGAGTGCTAAGATGGATGATAAAATTGATAAATTATAGCAAAAATAAAATTCTATTTAGAAAACAATTGCTTTTCCACTAATTCACAAATGATATGTCCTATCATAATATGGCTTTCCTGTATACGGGGTGTATCTGTTGATGGAACATTAAACAGAAAATCACTCAGTTCTTTTATTTTGCCTCCCGTGTCCCCGGTAAATCCTACTGTTAAAACTTTTTTTTCTCGGGCTTTTTCAAATGCTTTAACCACGTTAGAGGAATTTCCCGATGTACTTAACCCAACTAAAATATCACCTTCATTAGCAAAGCCCTCTACTAATCTTGCATATATTAAATCGTAACTGTAATCATTTGCCACGGCTGTAAGGTAAGATGAATTGCAATGTAGAGCTTCTGCAGGCAGTGGTTTTCTGTCAATATAAAACCTGCCGGAAAATTCTGCTGCCAGGTGTTGCGCGTCGGCAGCGCTGCCGCCATTTCCACAAAAAAAGACTTTTTTGTTGTTTTTAAAAGCATTTGTTATAACTTCAACCGCACTTTCTATGAGAGATACCATTTGTTCATCATTCACAATAGCTGTTTTTACAGCAATTGAACTCTTTATAATTTTTTTAATGCTTTTTTTCATGTTTTAATAGGAGAATTGATGAAATAAAAGCGGAAAAAAAGCTAATTTTTATTATTAAAATTAATTTTTTTAATAATTTTATCTCGACATTAACAATGTGCTCTTTAGCGCAAAAAATGTTTTATTACATTAAAAAAAAAGATTATTTTTGCAATCTTCTCCCAATGAAAAGTCGTGTGTGTCTAACTTGCTTGTCAAAATTACAAAAGCTTAATTAGCCTCTTATGGGACAACGCTTTAGCTATTACATGAGACTCACATTACTGGTTACAGACTTTCTAATTGTTAATGGATGTTTGCTTTTAGGGTATAGGGCCAATCTCTGGATTAAAGAACATGATTTTTATTGGAGTAATTTGTTTTCTACAAATTTAGACAAGTTAGTTGTCTTGAATATTTCCTGGCTGGTTTCAGCATTTGTGTTTAGGTTATATAGCCAGCAGACTGTTGCAAAAGTTGAATATGTTTTGCGGCAAACCTGGAGAACTGTGGTTGTTCATGTGTTAGTTTCTCTTACCTGCATGTTTGTTTTTAAAAATGCGGTTATCAATAATGTTAACTATATAAGCTGGGATAAAAGTTTTATCCTGATTTACATTGTTTTCATAAGTATTCTTTTTACGGCAAGTAGATTTTGGCTTACTTATATCATAGAATTTATGGTGAAAAAAACCAAAATAAAAAGAAAAATTGCAATAGTTGGTTACAATGAAACAGGCATACAACTAGCTGCCTATTTTAAAGACCATCATTCAATTTATAGCTTCGCTGGTTTTTTTGACAGTTCTGAAAGCTATTATTCCGTAAGTTCCGGTGGAAAAATTGTAGGCCCAATTGAAAAATGTATTAATTACGCCGTTGAAAATAATATCAAAGAAATTTATTCGACAATATTGCCTAACCAGCATACGGAAGTAAACAGGCTGATTGAATATGCCGACAGGAATTGCGTTCGGGTAAAATTTGTTCCGGGTACACCTGATTCTACCCATGAAGATTTTTACCACATGGAATATCTGGATAAATTTCCTGTGGTTGCTTTAAGAGCCGAACCTTTATACCATCAAAGGAACAGGGTTAAGAAGATGATATTTGATATCCTGTTCAGTTCAGTTGTTATTATTTTAATATTATCCTGGCTTACTCCTTTGATTGGTCTGCTAATCAAGTTAGAATCCCGCGGTCCGATATTTTTCAAACAGAAAAGAACCGGTGAAGATAATGAGCCGTTTTGGTGCCTGAAGTTTAGAAGCATGACGGTAAACAAAGACAGTGACTCTGTGCAGGCTACTAAAAACGATGCAAGAATTACCAGGATTGGTGCTTTTTTAAGAAAAACCAGTCTTGATGAGCTTCCCCAGTTTTTTAATGTATTTAAAGGTGAAATGAGCATTATTGGGCCAAGGCCACACATGCTTAAGCATACCGAAGAGTATGGTGCCTTGATTGATAACTTTATGGTGCGCCATTTTTTGAAACCTGGAATTACCGGATGGGCACAGGTTAACGGGTACAGAGGCGAAACCAAAGAAACAGAGGCAATGGCAAAAAGAGTAGAGTTCGATATTTGGTATATGGAAAATTGGTCTTTGATGCTGGATATTAAAATCATCTTTATGACGATTATTAATATTATCAAAGGCGAAAAAAATGCCTTTTAAGCAGAGGTGTTGGGTATCATCAGATTCTAATAACCGTCAGCTGTAAAATATTAATTAGTATTATTTAAAAACATCATCCTTATTGGGTGATGTTTCTTTATGTCCAACTACTAAACAAATTTTCCCTTTTTTCTCCTTTTAATACAGTCATACTTTTAAATGGTCACTTAGTGTTGTGCAACTTGATTTCCCCGCAGATTTTATTATTTGCTTTTAAATTAAATGTATATTTGACAATTATAACGATTTGCATTACTGCTTTTATGCTGGCATTCCCCAATAAATAATATAAAAGCTTGCCCTTCCATAATGGATTATAAAGTATTTAATATTAAGGATGGTGATTTAAGTG
>Ga0105239_10001004_pt1 | contig 39532 bp, 20 predicted proteins | sample KBSC44metaG_FD_92761 | JGI IMG/M metagenome (GOLD analysis project Ga0105239, IMG submission 92761) | Corn rhizosphere microbial communities from Kellogg Biological Station, Michigan, USA - KBS C4-4 metaG | ecosystem: Host-associated > Plants > Roots > Rhizosphere > Soil | place: Michigan, USA... | reverse complement strand
TTTGCCGGAACATCGAGCATCGGGTGGATACCGGGAGCTGCCACAGATACGATGAGTGACAGTACGTTAATAGCCTATACAGATAGTGCCACTGCTGTATATATAGCGGCAGATTCCATGCTTTGTTATGGGCAGGTCGATACCATACTGTCCCATTTTTCGAATTGTACCGCGGGAAACGTCACGACCTATAATGCTTTAAAAACAACGTTAGATAGTTTATGCGCCAGCCACTCCATCTCGCATGGTGATTATACCCCGGCGGAGATAAGATACGCGCTGAAGCGTAATGGCATCCCGGTCACGGACCTGTGCAATCCTTACCTTATCAACTACAGCACTTTTGTGCCCGGTACGGCGGGCTCACAAAGCTGCCAGCCCGATACTTTTTATCATGGGATCACCGGCTTCATGAATGATAAGGCGGTCATTAACGCATTGAAGACGCCGGGTACGTCGTTCCTGGATACGCTTAAACCCACTATCAATGTTTTTGACCTGGATATGTCATCCGCGTTAGGTGGCAATTCTAAAGTGCAGATGTCTGCATCATACAATTCATTGAGCAGCACCTATACGCTCTTTATCTATAACAATCCCGTTTTAGGGTTTATGACACTGGATACCATCAAGATATTTTTGCGCAGCCCAGCGTGCGGAAATATTTTCGGCATCGCAGGCGACACTTTTACTATTGCCGCGGCCTGCATCACTACAATACCGCAGCCCGTTACCACGGGGTTGGTGAATGAATATAGTTTTGCGGCAACAGTTACCGCGAAGCACACTACGACGACCACCTGTACCATGCTGGGATGGATAGATAGCGTACAGACCATGCAGGATATGGACGTAAATATCTCCCAGTGCGTGCCCTGCACGCAGATGCGGTCGTTGTACACACAGTTTGCGGACACGATGGCCGTCTATGGTATGATGGGAAGTGACCATCCTTATTATGAGCAGATGCTCCTCAGTTTCATGAACTATAATTTGGGCCAGCTTTACAGCAGTGACCAGTATGAGACCTTCCTGAACAGCTGCGCGCTGGCCGATAGTGCGAAGATGCCATTGTACGTAGGGTATGCTACCTACACGTTCAACAGTGATGCTACCATGAACGCGTTCCTTTCAGCGCTTAAAAATGTCGACACGTTTTATTCTTTTAACGACTCCTACCGCGATAGTACGACTTTAGATAGTATCAACGTTTGCGTTAGCCTGATGGGATTACCGCAGACGGAATTATGGCAGTATAAAAACTTCCTTACTTCCTACTCGGGGAGCTTTCTGAAAAGAAAAGTGGACAGCACGCTTTCCAGGTCGCAGATGGCTGGGGAGATAGGTGCATTGTATGTATCTACCACCAGCTCTTTCAATCCTTTGACGGCAGGTATCATAGATACCACGCTTGTTAAATACCGCCAGCATGATAAGGCGGTATGGATCGGTGATCATTTTGTGATGCAGCATTATTATAACGTCGTTGCTAATGCGGCCACTCCTGCATACACCATCTCGCAAGACGCGTACGCTATCAGCAATTATATTTATACCCATGGAATATCGGGGGCTGTGTTCATACCCGACTATCAAAGCACGATCGACAATGATTATTTTAAGCCGGAGAAGAAGGCTTACCTGACCTATACCTATAAATTCCAGCTACTGCCACCGTTCAAAGTGCTGGATTCGGTGCAGGCAAATTACCTGCTGACAGGCATACCATCTTATTTAGGTGACCAGGCGACCTATATACAGCCGTTCAATCCCAATGTTGTCACCAATTTATACCTGGCGAGCGCGAGCTCTGGTAACCGGTTAATGGATACACTGACCAAAATGTTTTCTCTTGTGGCGGCCCATAACCTGGTAAGCCCCGGCCACCTTTTCTTTGATACAAATTATGTGTCCATCCCGGGATATAATATGAAAACGTATCGCTGCAGTGATGGATCATATTGGTTTCGTTACTTTACAACAGGTGATACGATGTACAATGCTTTTGTAAAGTTCCCTGCTTATGTACCAATGTCACAGCGTAATTCGTATTTGCTTGGAACGGTCACGCCAGGGCTGGGGGATAGTACCACGCGTAATTTTGTGCTCGGCCTTGCAGGGCCGGTCGTTGACGGGCCTATGTTCTATTTAAATGGCCTGGCCACCTTCGTGGTCGGTAAGAACACGGAACTGGATAATGTATTGCTGGGGCAGCCTATTACAGGCGGTACCGGTACCGTCGCTCCCTCTGATGATACCTTTGATAATTGTGAACGGCAACTATTAGATGCCGCAATTGACGAAGGCATTACGGACTACAACCATTATATGGACTCTGCCCGGGCGGCTTTAAATATTGAGCTGATGCAGTATGCCATGGGTGATTCTATAAAAGAAAGCCTGAAGCTTACCTATCTGAATAAAGAGTTCGGGTATACATTGTATAACTATGACCGTGCAGGCAACCTGACCTTTACGGTTCCCCCGGTAGGCGTACAGAACAGAACATTATTCACCGCTGCGCAAATATCCGGTGTGGATAGTGACAGGATGGTAGACTCGCTTCCGGCCATACCCGTTTACTCAAAGATCAATAACTACAGCTATAACACGCTGAACGCTGTTGTTTCGCAGGTGACCATAGATGGTAATAAGACGAGGTTTTTTTATGACGCGGCAGGCAGGCTGATATTCTCTCAGAACGCTAAACAGGCGCTGGTGGGCAACTTTACTTATAACCTGTATGATAAACAGAACCGTATCATGGAAACAGGCCAGTTCAAAGGCGGATGCCCCTACTTTGATGAACACATAGTACCCGGTGACGTACTGTTCGGCAGGCCCGACTGCTATTTTACTTATAGCCTGCCAATTGATCCGAGGGACTTCTGGATCTCCGCAGATCCACCATTTATCAGGAGCCTGATAACCGTGCCTTATGATAGCGTTATTATATACGTTCGTTCCTTTAACCGAGAGGACGTAGTGATGACCATCTATGATACGACGGCAACGGCGCTTCAGAATGTAAAAGGGCTGGATGCACAGACCAACCTGCGCAAACGCGTGGCTTCAGTTAAATATTTTGAGAACCTGTCGGTGATAGATACGTTCTTTGCCCACTATAATTATGCGACGCATTATAGCTATGATATAGATGGCAACGTGATGACCCTCACCCAGGATTTCCCCGCGCTTAATTATATGAAGCAGCGATATAAACGTATTGACTATGACTACGACCTGATAAGTGGAAAAGTAAATATGCTGAGCTACAACCGCAGCTGGCCGGACCAGTATTACCAGCAATATACCTACGATGCGGACAACCGCCTTACGCAGGTGCAGACGAGCAGTGATGGGTATGAATGGCACCAGGACGCGGCCTACCAGTATTACCAGCATGGGCCACTGGCGCGTGTAGATATTGGCGAGCTATATGTTCAAGGTATAGACTATGCATATACCGTACAAGGCTGGTTAAAGGCTGTAAATGGTGATACACTGAATACGGCCCTTGATATGGGCCTTGACGGCCAGGGCAGTTCTGTTAAATCAAAGGACGCGGTCGCATTCGCGATAGATTATTTCAAGAACGACTATAAACCGATTGCGACAAGCTATACGATGCAGCATACGCCTGCGGACAGCCTTAGCTTATACAATGGCAACATCACCCGCCAGACAGTGGCCATAAATACTTTTCAGCGATTGACAAAACGTTATATCTACGACCAGATGAACCGTATCCTGCGTGCCGATTACTCTTCGGTAAACGCGGTAAATAATACGCTCACCGGCCTGGCAGATTTTCATAACAATTATAAATATGACCAGGATGGCAACCTGCAGAACCTGGTGCGGTATGGAAATAACGCAGGTAGCGGCGCAAAGATCATGGATAGCTTTGGCTACACCTACTACGATGGCGGCGACCTGTATAATGACAAACTGTACGCGTTAACGGACTGTGCGCCGAATAATTACACTAATGATGTGAAGCAATACTGCCCAAGTGGAAGCCCTACGCCAGAATATGTATATGATGCTACCGGCAATACGGTAAAAGACCTGGTAAGTGGACAGGACACCGTAGAATGGAACCTGTACAACAAGGTGACGCATACGGACGATAGTGCTGGAAAAAGCTTTATGGACTTCGACTATGATGGCGCGGGTAACCGCGTTGCCAAATATGTAACCCAGCTAACGGATACGGGGAGCATAGAAAATAATGATTATTATGTGCATGATGCGCAGGGAAATATACTGGCGATCTATCATGAAACAATGCTTTACAAGCAAGAACTTCTTAATACATGGGTGGTATCAGCTAACAATATTCTTAGTGCAGCAGCTGGTGGCAGGGTGCCATTTAACATTAATTATGTAACGCCGGTATGGGCGCCCGACCCAACCTTCCAGAAATCGATCATTGGCTTTAGTGTAGCAAACAGCACTTTTAGCACCGCACAGCTTGCTAAACCCGTGTCTTATTTTATGTCGCATAATAAATCGGTCTATGGAGGCATGCTGGCTGCAGATTCAAGCTACATGATGCCATTGGTAAATGCCGAGCGTGCGGGTCACGATAGCGTGATAGGCCCTGCATTGGCCCAGATGATAGTCAGCAGCCCGCAAAGCATGAACACGGCGGTCGCCGCGGTACTCAATAACCCTGTTACTACACAGCAGTCGCTGCATACGATATGTAACTCAGGCGGTGACAGCGTGATGATACAGCTGGCAACTGCATTTACGGGTAACCTTCCTGATAGTGTGATCGCAAAGGGCTGTGATACGTTAACGGCTAAGGTGATCCATGACAGTGTTCCCGGTAGTACGCTGGCTACAAAATTGCTACAGTTACTGCCGGCATACCCTGTAGTGCTGAACGCCTATGCAAAATTCTTAGCGACGGATAGCCTTATCTATGCCGACTCTGTGGAGTATCATCAGATGGCCGCCGCTAATGAGCAGGCGTTGACGTTATATGGAGATGCCACGCAGCTGTATCCGTTTTTTGATGGGTTCTCCGGCTCGCCGGCTATGCTGGCCCATATCACTACTCCGTCCGGGCTGTTGGGCATAGTGTACAATGCAGACCCCGGTGGCTACATAAACGCCTTTAACAGCGGTGTGGGCAGTGCCTATATCGACACGGCCATATCAGCGGTGCCAAAGTTGTCGTATGGTAGTTATTTAAACACAGCTGAAAGTTATCTCGGCGTATCGATAGATCAATCGATACTTGCCACCATAAACGCACTGCTACAGCATACTTATGGCCTTGCCGAACATGATATATATGGCAGCAGCCGGCTGGGTATCAAGAGCTACCTACCCCAGCAGATAGGTCTTAGCTGGAACAATGTGACGAAAGTAACGGATACTATAAGATTATGGTCGAAAGCGCCATGGTACAGTTTGGAATACCAGGATGTCATTAACCAGGATAGCATCAATTTGTATAGCAACAAGTTTACAGGAACATTGAATACGCAGCATATTTTGGGCATGAAAAAATATGAGCTGACCGATCATCTTGGTGATGTGCTGGCAACGGTGAGCGATAAGCGCCAGCCCAATGGTACGACCACTATCTCGTTGCCCGGTGGCGGCACGGGCCTGTCGATCCAGACATACAAACCTGTGGTGGTATCTGCTTACGACTATTATCCGTTCGGTGAGTACATGCCGGGCAGGTATACCAGCGACAGTAGTACGCAATGCCTGATAACAACACTGACAGAGATAGTACCTGTGACAACCTTTATCATTATTAGATGGGTGGATATTTATCATTCAAGCGGTATTACGCTGATACAGTCTGCAGTGGCTACAACTCCTGATACTACATTAGAGATCACGGCACATACACCGGGCGATGGGTTTACTTATACCATTACTGGCCTTACTCCGTCTGTTGCCAACCAGGTAATTTTAACGATACCAAAATCAACAGGAACTTATACGGCTGTGATAAGCCAGGGTGCACAGATGCTGGGCTCTTATACATTACAGAATGGCGGTAATGGCCTTTATCCAATGACGTTCACGCCATCAGGCAGCTCGGTAACATTAAAGGTAACCACGAATACCGTCAACGCCTCTATCTGGTTATTCAATATCAAGATACCAATGATCACTTACACACCGGAATTGGTGGTGTCGACTATATGTAATGCTGAGTATTACAGGTATGGCTTTAACGGGCAAATGAAGACGAATGAATGGGCGGGGTTAGGTAATCATACTACTGCTAAATTTTGGGAGTATGATACTCGCATAGGTAGAAGAGCTAATTTAGAGCCCAAGCCTGATCCATCATTGAGTGATTACGCTACGAATAGAGATAACCCTATAAAAAATAGTGATATTAATGGAGATCAGTGTTGTCAAACAATTGCAGGAAGTATTCAAGATGAAAAATATAGTTATGAACAGGCTATTATTTATGCCGGAGGTGGGACAGCGGATCCGGTTACTGATGCTTTAGCTGGTGGCGTTGAAGTTGTATGGGATGTTGCTTCTGGACTTTCTTGGCTTGCAAGCAAAATTGATAATTTGGCAACACCTGCAACACCTCCGGTCCATACACCATCTCCACCTGCACATGCGGCTCCAGTAGTTAAAAAGGCAGATTCAAAAGCTGTTGAGAAAAGTGAGCAATCAAATGTATCAAAGCAAACAGGTTCATATACTAATAATCATGAAAGCGGTAAAAATTATCATGGTAAAGGCAATCAAAAAAGGGCAAAACAGTCAGGAGACGAAAAAGCAAAAGAGAACAATGATCCTGTTAAAAATACTGATTGGAAATCCTCAAAAGATGATAAAGAAGCTTTTAAAGATGAAGCAAAGAGAATTAGAGAGGATGGGGGCGTTAAAAACCCAAACAATTATAATAAAATAAATTCACCAGGCGAAAAATATCTTAAACAACTAGATCAAAAAGTATATGAATAAAATAAAAGAATTTTGGGAGTGGTTTTTAACTGTTTCAGATGAATACAGGGAAATTAATAATTTAAATGATGCTGAAGAAATCGAGAAATTATTAGACAAGTTATTGTACCACCTGCATATTTATTGTGAAAAACTCTATTTTGAGATTGGTGGAGATGATAGTGTTTATGAGTTGATCATAACTGCGGAAGGGAATAAAAAATTTTTTTCGAAAGTAGTAGATCTTGTAAATGCGGCCCCTGTACTACCAGGTTGGGAAATTATTGCTTTTAAACCAGCACAAGGAATAAATTTTACTACAGAATATGATGATATTCTATTCACTCCAACTGATATGTGGTTTGACCCTTTGTATAACGGGAACTATCCCAAGGAATTGGGAATAAAGGTGTTTATACCCAATATGACTTTCGCGAATAAAGAGTCATATGTAAACGGGGTCTACAAAGTTTTAGACACTATTTTGGGCGAAAAAGTTTTTGCTATGGATATTAAATATTTAGAAGTTGGTGATTTGCCTATGGATCCGTTAGGTGTTGGGCTAATTAAATTAATTGAATTACCTGCATATATAAACTGGTTTAAAAATAAATATGGTGAATAGTGATCACACTAGCACTGCGTTTCTTTAAGCTGAAGATAGTTCGAAACGAGAAAGTTGAGTAGATGCGCGAATATGCACCACGCCGTAAGGTCATTTACAGGCGAAATAAGCCACTGCTTGTACTGTAGGACTCTATATACTTAATATAGCATTGAGTTTGTAGAATTGACCGTAAATGGTAAATTTAATATGTGTAAGTAAGACGGGGGTACATCAGAACTTACCCCCGTCATGTTTTACGGGTTGCCATGTATCTCCACCAGTGATATTATGGCAAGTACCTTCTTTACTAGCTTCAGTTCCTTGATTTAGCTATGGTTCTTTTTCATCGGCAGCAGTCCCCTGATTAGGCGGTTCATAGGACGCTCTTCATTCATGGCAAGCAACCTGTGCGCCAAACCTTGCAACACCTTTCGAAGCTGATGATGTATTAGTGAAAGGACTTGCTACGCCCTATGGGTACTCCTTTCCGTCGTAGTTCGTCACACATCTTGCAGTTGCCACTCACTGCATTTGGAAAGCTCCTGTGTCTTTACAACAGCTTCACTCATTACGGCTCTTCCTGCCCGTTTCACAGCTCTGCTTTCCTTCAGGCATATCGTAATGCCATCAACACACAGAGGCTATTCACGGGCATTACAGATAGCCTTACGCGCCCTCATGTTCACTGGGCAGTTCATTCACCTGCATTCGCTACAGCAGTAGTAAATCCACTCGCTTTCAATGTCTTGCTCGCCGCGCTATGCCTTATGCTGCGTTCGAGGTCTTGCTTCGCAGGGCCACGCTTATTCCCACCTACGCACAGAGCATCACACAGGAATGCCAACGCTACGACCTCTCTCTGTGCAATGTACGCCCTTCTTGGGTCGGGCTTTACCCATTTCCCCAGCATAAGGCGCTCGCGCTTCATTCCCTCGCTTCGCTTGTTCATTTCGCTTTTACGGCGAGCGTTTAAAATCGTCAATACCCCTAACGGGTTTAGTTACGTGGAATAAAAGCCAGCCACCTTGACCAGTACTACGATGTATGTGCTAGTGTATAAAGCTGCCGCGCACCTGACCATTAGCAACATTACTCAGCGTCAGCTATGCTTGTCCCATCCTGCTTGATAGAGATTAGCACAGGCGTGGATACTACAGGGCTCAACCATCGCAATCTATATCAATCAGGATGTAATTTTATGTACCTTGTATAGCAGAAGTTCTTTGAAATAATATTGCATCGACCATAAGCAAAACAAGATGCTACAGCGAAAACGCAAGTAGACTATTATCCGTTCGGTGAGTACATGCCGGGCAGGTATACCAGCGACAGTAGTACGCAATGCCTGATAACAACACTGACAGAGATAGTACCTGTGACAACTGGGAAACCACCTCGATTTTGGTGCAAGAGGACTGGATACAAGAACGGGAAGGTGGATTGTGCCTGACCCTTTATTTGAAAAATATCCACAAATTTCCCATACGTTTTTGCGAAAAATACTGTAATTCAAGCAAAAGACCCCGATGGAAATGTAGTTTTATTTATTAATGGAATACATGCGGGTAGTGGAGGTCAAGCTAAATATTGGGAAGGGTATGATACTAAGTTAATGGATAAACTTGGTGATCATAGTGCAAGGTATGTTGATGGTGCTCTGGGAGGATGGAAAAATACGTTATCCACTGCAGGTAGCGCTTATGAGGATGCCCCATCTCCAGGCCCCGGACAAATTCTTGATGGTATAAGGAAAGTGTTTACGAGCTCAAATGTTAATGCGAAGGTTCGTTTTGAAGCTGGTAAAGCACAAGGCTTTAAAGATGCAGAATCAATAATTGACAATCTGACAGAAGGAGAAACGATAAAGGTAGTATCACATAGCATGGGGATTGGTTATGGTAGAGGCTATGTGGCAGGCATACGGGACTATGCAAATACCTATGGTAAAAAGGTTACTTTTAGTTACGAATTAGATGTAAATGCGTTTGAAGGCAAAAATTTTCCAACGACAGGTGAAATACCAACACAAAACAAAACCGGAGGAAAAGATGGGGGTAAAAGTACAAAACAACTTTTACGTGGAAATTCTGTTCCAACTGTTGCTCCAGTAAAAGGCGCGGAAAATACTACTTCCGAATCCGATGAAAACGAAGGACATGCGGTAAAGAATATGAGCGTTGACGGCGTACCTGCAGTTGGCGGGGCAGGCACAAGTACTCAAAAGCCTATTGAAGAAGGCAATAATAATTCCGGAAAATAAAGCTCAATAATGAAAAATATACTCTCATTTATCTCAGCATTAATTTTATTGTTTTTACAAGGTTGTGAACATGCCAGTACGATTGAAACATATAATCGCTTCAGAAACCAAAGGATTGACTATAGGGATAGTATATTTGTTTTGTACACTGTTAGCAACTGGCATCGTCTCAATTGGGACATTTATTCTGACTATTCAAAAATGTATAAAATGAATAATGATGAGATTTCCTACTTTTTAGGTGGGGTATTTTATAGCCATGATAAATTGAAAATGCTTGTTTGGTAGGTGAAAAACAACCTAATGCAAAAACTTCAACAATATATAATTCATCTGATACAAACTCTAACAAATTATGCCCGTCATCTGGGGATACAGTTTATAGCATGGGAGCAACAATTGGTTTTAGAGGGATAGGAATCAAATATGGCAGTTATACCCTTTTGAAAATCAGTTAGCAGAATGTTGCAGCTCTCAAGAGTCCGTAGTAAATATTCTTGGGCAATATTATTTTGAAAAAATGAAAGCACATGAGATGTGGAAAATAGCTCAAAATGGTCCCCAAAAAGGAACATTAGAATCAAAACCATACGGTTTTAATATTCAGGATCAAGGCTTTTGGGACAAATGTTGGCTATGGCAAAAAGATACTGTTGGAGCAAATGGTTTGTATCCATTTCAAATTGGTAGGTATGAGGATAGAGATAGCTACGGCTTAGATATGAATGATCAAAAGCGTGCAATTGAAATACAACTTCCTGAAATAAAATACCCCGATGATATTTTGAAATTATATAAGTATTAATATGCTCGTACAAATATGGGTAGTGTATCAGAAGTGTGGGTTTTGTTTTTTACGAGCTAAAAGCATTGAAAACAGGATACATTGCGTCAACAACCACATGTGCATGCCGGTAGTAACTCCTCGCGTTAGTAGGTAATCTAAAATAATACGAATACCACCTTTAACAGCCACCTCATAAGTGGCTGTTTTTTTATGCCCATACGTACTTGTATCACTCGATACTACAAGCACCTTCATTTCATTCAATCACGTAAACAAACCACTGGACGAATGAGAGTTTATGCCGATGAGTGAGTGATGCGAAGGGCAACAGAATATTGCCCAAATCCATCAAGTGCGCAGCATTCATCCGGCTGATTTTATACACCGCCAATATTTTTATAGGTGTACAGACTTAACGACAACTATTGTTATCGCCTATACCGCGGGTGTATGTTTGCCTACGAAGACTAAAGAAATAATACATAAGGAGGGGGTGAACTAATACTTTTTTCGGTGTTAAACAAGAGTGTGCCTTTTTAGGGGCAATGTATTGTAATCGCCTGTGGGTGCATGTATGTTTGCTTCAAAGAACCTGAAAAGATGGAGTACATGCGTTCAGTCGCAAAAGGGGGTGAACTAACCGCTTTTTCTACGTTAAATGGCGCCATTAGCTTTGGTAAAAGCCAGTTCAAAACCTGTCCTTTCTGTTACGAAGGGGTGCATATACCTTCACTATAAATATCACGGAAAGGGCTAAATGAGTTGTGTTTACCGCTTTCTCTTCCCAAAATTTTGCAAGCTTTCAGTAAGGCCAAAAAATAACGCATCAATGCCCTCTTCTACATTTATACCCAAGGCACATTTTACATATATCAATTAATTGGAAACAAGTGCAAAAATTATGCCTTCAGTGCTTGTATCTTAACGTTGACATATTACCAAATCGTTAATAAACATCATCACAAAAAATATTCAATATAATGCACATAATTTCAAAAAGATTATTGACCTTAGGTTAGACGAGAATATTATATTTTTACCCTGATATATTATGCCTCGCAATAAAAATTTCACTCGTAGAATAGAAATTTTGGACGAATGCCTACGCAGACGCCAAAAAAAATGGTTTATTGAAGACTTATTAGAGGCAGTTAATGATAAACTTGATGAGCGGTTTGATAAAAAAGTAGGCAAACGTTCCCTCTATGATGATTTAAAGTACTTACAGGATGAAAAAAATGCTCCTATTGTAAAATGTTGGGAAGGGCAACGGGTATATTACAAATATGAGGATACCACATATTCTATTCTTAATCTCCCAATTAGTGAAGAAGAAATCATTAAACTAAAAGATGCAATCAAAATGCTTAGGGAAGTAAATGATTTTAATTTACTTGACGATGTAGATATGATTGTAGAGAAATTGGAGCATACTATTGCTACAAATGTACCAGAGAACAGATCAATGATACAATTCGAGAAGCACACGTATGCTGACGGAGCGGAATATCTTGATGATATATTTTCTGCGATCAAGGAAAAGAATGTCTTGAAAGTTGTTTACCAACCGTTTAGCGCACCCGAACCGCAGGAATGGGTTATTCATCCTTATTTACTTAAAGAATACCGGAACCGCTGGTTTTTGATATGTAGAAGGGACGGTACACAAAAAGTTAGCAATCTTGCACTTGATAGAATCAAGAAAATTAAAAATTCATCAATACCTTTTATTGAGAATGATCTATTTGATGCTGATACTTTTTATGCCTATTTAATCGGAGTTACCTTTCCAGAAGGAGAAAATGCTCAGGATATATTATTGAAGGTTACCGGAAGGCAGGTAAACTATGTGAAAACAAAGCCCATTCACAAATCGCAGGAAATCGTTGAAGAACCAGATGAAAGTACTCTGATCATAAGGTTGAATCTAATAAATAATTACGAGCTGCAATCAGTGTTGCTGAGTTATACTCCTGATATTGAGGTGTTACAACCTATAACGTTAAGAGATCAGTTGAAGGAAAAATACCTGGCAATGATGAATATTCTTAAATAAATACTTGTGCAAGTAGATTGCATAAGTTGTTTTCATCTTTGCTTTTAAATAATTCAATTATGGAAACCACATTAATTATTGCATTAATAGCAGGGCTGGTATTTGGTAGTATTATTACTTGGCTGTATCGTAAGTCAATAACAGAGAAGAATGGGGTCAGTGCCAACGAATTTGAAACGACAAAGGCTGCATTGCAGACTACCCAAACAGAGTTGGCCGTTGCCCGAGAAAAAACCGGAGGTGCAGAGATAGAACTAAGGCAGACGAAGGAGCTCATCGACCAACTCAGAACATCTGAGCAGCAGGCACTGCGTGAGCTGGATGTTTTGAAGACTGTAAAAGAAAATGCGCTTGCACGTGTGGTGGAAGTAACCGCCGACAGCAAAGAATTGAATACTGTATATTCTAAAACAAGAGAGTTATTAAATACTGCAAATAACACCGTCGCCCGCCTCGAGGAAGAAGTAAAAAGTAGGGATGAACGCCTAAAAACACAGAAACAGGACTTTGAAGAAATAAAGGGTAAGCTGGAAAAGGAATTTAAGGTAATAGCCGGTTCTATCCTCGACAACAGTTCTCAGAAGTTCCATGAGCAACAGTCAAATCACCTGAAAACCATACTTGATCCGCTCAAGGAAAACATCAATAGTTTTAAAACGGAGATCATCAGCAGGTATAATGATGAAAATAAGGATAGGGCTTCCTTGCGGACAGAGATCAAGCAAGTCGTAGAGTTGAACAAAGTACTTTCGGAAGAGGCAAATAACCTTACCAATGCACTGAAAGGAAACACCAAGCAGCAGGGCGATTGGGGAGAGGTAATACTGGAGAGCATCCTCGACTATGTGGGCCTGCAAAAAGGAATGCATTATACCGTTCAGGGAACAGCTACAAACAGTGAAGGCAACAGGATCAGGCCGGATGTGCTGATATTGTACCCCAACAAAAGTGTATTGGTGGTTGATTCCAAGGTGTCATTACTGCATTACGAACAGTATTGCTCTGCTGGCACACTTGCAGAACAGGAACAATACAGGGCTTTGTTGGTAAAATCCATAAAGACGCACATTGACGGCTTGAGCATTAAGAAGTATGCCGACCTGCCGGGTGCGCTGGATACTGTAATGATGTTCATTCCGATAGAGCCTGCATTTATTACTGCACAGCAGGGTGATCCCAAATTATGGCAGTATGCTTACGACAAAGGAATCATCTTGCTTAGCCCCACATTATTGCTAGGTGCTATGAAGTTGGTACGTGACTACTGGAAACGTGATGAGGTAAACCAGAATGCACAGGAAATAGCCAAGAGGGCTGGTGCGCTATATGATAAACTCGCCGGGTTTGTAGCCAATATGGATAGCGTGGGTAGCTATTTGGAAAAAGCAAAGGTCGCCTATGATGGGGCTTATGGACAACTGAAAAGTGGACGAGGCAACCTGATAAGTCAGGCGGCACAACTAAAGCAATTAGGCATAGAGGCTAAAAAAGAACTACCTAAAGACCTTGTGGGTGATGCAATGCTGGAAGCCGGATTCATTTTACTGCCGGAAGAAATTGAAAGCAAGTAAAAGTAACTTACGCAGATAGGTTGCACAAGTTTGTACCATCTTTGCACTGAATTAATTATGACATTACACGAAGCGATATTAACGGTATTAAAGAATAATAATAAACCGATGACTGCAAGAGATATTACTCTTGCAATTAATAACTATGACTTATATAAAAGAGAAGACGAACAGCCAATTACTGTCAGTCAGGTATGGGCACGTGTAAGTAACTATAGCGATACTTTATTTGTAATTGATGAAGATAAATTGATTCTATCAAATGAAGGATATTCTCCTGAGTTTGATAGTTTAATTAACTCATTTAGAAACACAGTTCGCGAACGTACTTATGAAGGTAAAAGCATGGAGCTGTTAATGACTTTACTATTAGTTGACTATTATCTCAACATTGAACAATACCGGGATAACTTAAAAATTGATAACCTTCGGGATAAGTTAGTTGACATAATTAATTCCCTCAAGAGCTATAATTTACAAAATTCGTTCTACGAGGGATTAATTACCGACAATCATCAGTTATGGAAGGATGATTACGAATATTTGAGTGACGTTTTCGCCTCTATAAAAAGCATATTTGACAACCTGTCAAAATATCAGGTGTTATCTCTCATAAGGAAATTTATAGCTCAAAATAAAACCTTTGAGAAGAACATTGAGAATTTTACACCACCAAAGATACTAACCGAGTACATTTCCAAAATTGCAGAAATAAGAGATGGACAAACAGTTTTAGATCCGCTTGCACATAACAGTAGCTTACTTCCTGAATTGGCCTTTAGTAACATAGATTTCAATATTGAAATCTGGAGTTTTAATCTGGTTGGTAAGAGCTATGATATTTACGAACTGATACTGGCAGAGAAGAAATTTAATTTTATCTACGACAGTGATCCGTTCGAAACTATTAACGATGGGTTATACGATTGGGTTGTCACTGTCCCTCCTTTCGGTTATATACCCAGAGATTTAAAGACAACGAGACAATCATCCGCGAATTCTTATCCTTACGTGTATGAAAAACTTAACGAAAAGGGGAAAGCGATAATAATTGTTAACGAAACATTTTTGTACTCTACCTACTCGGAAAACAATAACTTCATAAGATTTCTTTTGAAAAATAATGCACTGAAAGCAGTTATAAGCTTACCTAAAGGCTTTTATCGGGGGATTTATACTGCGGCATTCTTTATTGAAAAGAACAGTGGGAACAATAATATTTTTTTTGGCGACTATTCCCAATTTACCCCGGAGGAATTTGGTTATAAGCTTGATGATTTGGTTCATTGGCAAAAAAACCAAGCGGAAATAGCTTCTATCTCTATTAATATTGATTCATCCGAGTTTATTAACAAAGACATAATTGATTTAACTCCCAGGAAAGCAATTTTAAGCAGAACACTAAATCAGAGCTTACAAGAAGGCTACAGAAGATTAAAAGAGCTCGTGCTAAATAGAATACCGGGTAAGTCCATACCAGGGATTAACTTGAATACCGACAATGAAGGCATCCCTTACCTTCGAATTTCTGATCTTAATAATGACCCCGACTTCGTTTATTTAGTTACACCGCCACAGAAATATGTTGCATACAATAAAAGGCCGGAAGCAAAAGAACGTGAAACAGAAATTGATGATAAGAATAATAAGCTCTTACAGGCAAGCAAAGTAAAAGAAGGTACAGTTATTCTTGCAAGATTTGGAACGGCTTTAAAAGCGACGGTTTACTCCTGCGACGAACCAGCGATTCCAAGTCACCACCTCATGTGCTTTGAAGTTGACAGTTCTGTTGTTGATGCCGGATACTTAGTGTCAGAATTATATACTGAATACATTAGGAAGCAACTTTCCGCAATTCAAATAACTGGTGTTGGAGCTCCTCATTACCATGAAAAGGACTTATTAGAGATCAGAATTAAAATACCTTCTTTAGAGGAACAAAAAAAGATAATGCAGGACAAAAAGGAAAAGGTAATGGAAACCTTTTTCTCAAAGACTTCTATCGAAAAAAATATAGCCAAGAATAAAGAGAGCATTCTTGATAAATCAATTCTTGAAAAGGAAATTATTTCCAGTATTCAACATCGGATTTCTCAGTACGTAAGTCCCGTATCAAACGACATCATGAATCTAAGATACTATTACCTTAAGAAAAGCGAGGAAGGGTCAATAGTGAGTGTCGAGGATAGAATATCTGGTCGTCCAAATGCAGCTACTATTTTTGAGACTTTTGACAGAATTGAAAACAATTTGAATGGAATAGCCGATACATTTAAATTGATGAGTGAAGTGCTGTTTTACAATAGCGCGGCTGTTAATTTTAAAGATTCAAATGTTTTTGAATTAATTCAGGAGGCTTCAGATTCTGTCAAAGACCGAATGGAGGGAGTAGATTTTATACAGGATTCTTGGTTGAAATTAGATGCAGACAAAACAATATCGTTAGCTCCAAATCAATTTATAGAACTTTTACGGAACTTTTTTATTAATTCAGTCAAACATGGATTTAATGGCGTAAAGACAGATAAAGTTATTTACGTCAAAATTACTAAGAGTGAGGATGATGATTATTTGGAAATCCACCTTATCAACAATGGGTTGCCATTCCCAGACGGTTTCAAAGAGGCTGATTTTACAAATTTTGGGACTAAAGGCACCCAGTCTGAAGGCACCGGAATAGGCGGATATTTGATGAAGAAAATTGTCGAAAATCATAATGGCAAATTTGAATGGCTATGTGATGAACGGCAGGGGGTTTCTATTGACTTGGAAGAAGGCACGTTGAAAATAGTGGCAAATGTTTATTTTAAGATCTCGTTACCTTACATAAATTAATCATTATGGGCCGAAATATCAAAGTATTATTTGTTGATGATAATAGAGATGTAAATTTTTTTGCCCCACTTGCAGACAATGCTAGCTTAAGCATAAACTGTGATCTTATCCCCGTTTACACTTGGGAAGATGCTGTGAGAATTTTGGACGAAAGCCCCTATGAATATCACGGTTTGATACTTGACGGGAAGGGACAAAAAAGTGAAAAATCAAAATCTGAAGATGATAGTTTTCTAAACCTTGTGCTTAAGAATTTGCATGAAAGGGCAAATAAAGGCAACTATTTACCTTATGTAATTTATAGCGGATGGGCGGATGAACTGCGCAAGTATTATGATGGCGAGCCTATATTTTGGAAAGGTAAAAATGAAGAAAGGCAAATGCTCGATCATCTTAAGCAGGCAATCGGCAAAAGTGAAACCTATAAATGCAGGCAGTTATATCCAGATATATTTGAGGTGTTTGATTTAAACTTGCTTCACTCAAAGTATGAACCGGAATTAGTTAACATTGTAAATCTTACCTATAATAATTTTACTGGTAATAGTGAAGTTGTTTTCAGATGTATAAGGCCAATTTTTGAAAATACTTTTCATCTACTCAATGAGTTTGATGGTCAGTTGGTAGCACCAAAATATTTTTCTAAAGGAAGTCCCAATATCTCAGGAATATCAAGATACCTTGCTGGTTCACCTACATACAACAAGACTACCGGAGAAATGGAATTTCCAACCGATAAGGTGATTTCATTGCCTTTGTATTATTTGCTGGTTATGCTACAGGATGTAACGAGTAGTACAGCGATGCATCACTTTGATAAAAAGCCATCCGAATATCTGATTAGAACTTGTACCAATGCACTAATTGAATACTTGCTCTGGTACAAACAATTTATAAAAGACAATTACTCAAAATAATTACATGCTTACACAAGAATTACGGAACGATATTGATAAAATATGGAACACCTTTTGGACAGGAGGCATTTCTAACCCGCTATCGGTAATTGAACAGATCACTTACCTGCTTTTTATAAAAAGACTGGATGAGTTGCAGCAGTTGAAAGAAAACAAGGCTTCTCTGCTGGGAAAGCCGATAGACAAGCCGATATACCAGCCCGCAGAAAAAGAGCTGCGGTGGAGCAGCTTTAAAGACCTGGAGCCGGAACAGATGCGCAAGCTATTTACCAAGGACGAAGGTGTATTTGACTTCATGAAAAACTATGGTGCTAAGGATAGTGCCTTTGGAAGGTTTATGAAGGGTGCGGTATTTATGGTACCTACACCTCGACTGCTGGCTAATGTTGTAGACATGCTGAGCGGCATAGACATGAAAGACCGTGACACCAAGGGCGATGTGTATGAATACCTGCTGAGCAAGATAGCCACCGCGGGACAGAACGGACAGTTTCGCACCCCAAGACACATCATTAAGATGATGGTGGACATGATGCAACCCGGCCCCGAAGATGTGATATGCGACCCAAGTGCCGGTAGCTGTGGCTTTCTTGTGGGATGCGCAGAGTATTTGAGGGAGCATCACCACAAGGAGTTCTTTAAGGCAGGCTTTGAGCAGTATTTCAGCAACGATATGTTTATGGGTATGGAGTTTGACCCAACCATGATACGTATAGGCGCTATGAATATGATTCTACACGGCATAGAAGAACCGGTACTAAAAGACGTGGACGCGCTAAGTGATGCCAACAGCGACTTTACCGAGAAAGCTACGCTCATAATGGCTAACCCGCCTTTTACTGGCAGCCTGGACAAGGATGCGGTAGATAAAGAGATACTGCGTGTGGTAGATAGCAAGAAGACAGAGTTGCTGTTCCTAGCACTGATATTGAAGGGATTGAAAAAAGGCGGCAGGGCTGCGGTGATAATACCCGATGGTGTGCTCTTTGGCAGTAGCAAGGCGCACAAGCAGATACGTGAAGAGTTGGTGGATAATCACAGGCTACAAGCCGTGATAAGTATGCCAGGCGGAGTGTTTAAACCTTACACGGGCGTAAGTACAGGCGTGCTCATTTTTACTAAAACAGGCAATGGTGGCACCGACAATGTATGGTTTTACGATATGAAGGGGGATGGCCTGACGTTGGACGACAAACGCCAGGCAGATGAAAAGAACAACGATATACCTGATATTGTAAATCAATGGAACCAATTAGAAAATGGCAGTAAGAATACCCGGACAGATAAAAGTTTCTTTGTGCCCGTAGCAGAAATCAGAGCTAACAATTATGAGCTAAGTATAAATCGCTATAAAGAAACGGTCAATAAGGAGAAATCATATAACACACCGGCAGTTATCATTGCAGAAATAAAACAACTCGATAACGACCGTGGAGAAGCAATAAAGAAACTGGAAAAATTATTACTGGTTAAGGAGGACAAAGCAGTATGAAATGGAAATTAGAAAAGCTCTCTGAATTATGTGAAATTAATGTTGGTAAAACTCCATCGAGAGATAAGCAAGAATATTTTGGACAAGGTGCTACATGGGTTTCAATTGCCGACATGAATAGAAAGGTATTCATTGAAAGTTCAAAAGAAGAAGTTACACCTGCTGGAATAAAAAATGCCAACATGAAGATTGTTGATTCTAACACTGTTCTTTTTAGTTTCAAATTAAGTGTTGGTAAAGTATGTATTACATCAAAGCCAGTATACACTAACGAGGCTATTGCAGCGTTGCCAATCAAGGATAGCAAAAGACTATTTACGAAGTATCTTTATTATGCTATGCAGGCTCAAGATTTTTCTTATTTAGGAGAGACCGCGGCAAAAGGGTTAACGCTCAATAAGGCGAAGTTAAAAACAATAAACATTCCTTTACCTCCATTCATCATACAGCAAAAAATTGCCACTATACTAGATGAGGCAGATGCCCTGCGTCTAAAGGATAAGGCTCTTCTTGCTAAGTATGATGAACTGCTGAAGGGTGTGTTTTATGATATTTTTGGTGATCCAGTGAAGAATGAAAGGGGTTGGGAAACACGCAAAATTGGAGATTTGGCAAACATTTCTTCAGGCTCTACACCGAGTAGAAGTAACGATGAATATTACGGAGGCGACATTCTTTGGGTAAAAACTACAGAAGTAAATGGTAATAGAATCTTGAACACCGAAGAAAAAATTACTGAACTAGGTCTTAAAAATTCAAGCTGCAAACTATATCCTGTTGATTCGATAATTCTAGCGATGTATGGTCAAGGAAAAACTAGAGGGCAAGTTGGAATTCTTGGAGTTCCGGCAACAACAAATCAGGCATGTGCCGTTATTCAACCCAGCCGGTTATATAACTCGAACTACTTATTGTGTTTATTAGGACAGCTATACAATGAGCTGCGAAACGAAAGCAGAGGAGGGAATCAACAAAACTTAAACGGGGGAATAATAAAGGATTTCGAAATAATATATCCTCCATTAGAGTTGCAAAATAATTTTTCAATTTTTTATGAGAATATAGTAAATCAAAAAACCCAAATCATCCAACAACAAACCTATTCAGAAAGCCTTTTTCAATCGCTGATGCAGCGGGCATTTAAGGGAGAACTGGTACAGTAAACACAATATATATGGGTGTCATGAATTTTAGGGATGAGGAGTACCCGGATAATATTCTAAAGGATATGCGGGAATATGTCGAGCTAACAGACCGACAGCTTATTTCTGATAAGCCTCATTTTATTAAGGAATTCATTGACTTTGAAAATGGCAATAAAATAAACCGGAAAAAGTTTGAGCTTTCCTTTGGTGGCTTTAATACTTATCACCGCTCAAATAATAAAAAGCCGGAGATCGGGGCAAATAATGAAATAAAAGGAGTCTATGTTTTGGCGGAATTAGTCGGCGATTCGCCAACAATACTTAATGTCGGTATTTCGCAGACAATATTACGCCGTTTTTATCAGCATACCTGCGGTAAAAAACATAACCAGTCAACATTTGGATTTTATATGGCCCTGCATAAACATAAAGAGCAGGGGAAAATTCATATAGGCAAACGAGAGGCGTTTCCCTACGATGACTATAGGGATGATTGCCTAAACACAATAAGAAATCTCCGGTTTGCAATAGTGCCAATCGAAAATAATTTTGAACTATACATGGCCGAAATATATCTCGCCTGTCATTATAAAGCGCATTGGAATACTTTTGAAACACATTAATATGCCCCGAAAAACAAAGAAAGGAATTTACTGTATTGAAGGATTTTGGGAGCAGGGAGATATCATGAATAAGGCATCCGTCCTTCCTTTATTAGAGCTATTGGAAAATAGAGAAGATGTTCCATATGCATACCATAGATGTGGGACTATAGAAGAGATTCACTTCATGCTTGAAAGATGGAAGGGGCGGGTTCAAAATAAACATCCAATTCTATATTTTGCCACGCATGGGAACGAAGGTGAGCTGGATTTTGGGCGAAAGGCTAAATTGAAACTGGAAGATTTAGAAGAGCTTTTGACTGACAAAGCGCATAATTGTATAATATTATTTGGTAGCTGCTTTACTATGAAAAAAGATAAGCGGCATATAACCCGATTTCTGGAGAGGACTGGGGCTTTGGCTGCGATGGGCTATACCGAACGTGTTGACTGGATGGAAGCTTCGTCGGCAGAACTATTGACATTTTATTATATTCAAGAAGCCAAATCATTTGATGGCAAAGGCATTATAGAAATACAAAAAGCAATGGAGCCCAACAAGAGGCATTTTAATAAATTGGGCTTTCGGCTTGTAAAATGCAAGACACATAAACCAAGAAGAAGGAAATAACTTATGCAAATAGAATGCACAAGTTATAAGCAGCTTTGTGAAAAATAAATAACGATCATGTTCAAAGAAACACTATCATCGCATTACACAGAATTGACCCGCCAGTTTGGAATCGGTGGTAATGTATTTGTTTATAAAGGTTTCCCTCTTTCACTTTATCAGGAAATATCACAGAAGTATCAACCTTTAACCCAAATCAACATATTTGATTCTGAAGGCAGAATTTCTTTAGATTCTATTGAACAAAATGTAAAGGCTTATACTAAGGCAATACTGGCCGTAGATGAAAGCAAGAATTATTGTTTGCTGTACGAAGAATTTCTAAGCTTTACGAAACACGTTTCACCCTCTCTTGCTGAAATCAGGTTTGTAATTGTAACTAACAATCTATACAAGCTATATCCCAATCAGAGCAATCATACCGTACCTGATTTAGAGACGATCATTGACTCAAATAATCCTATCACCAATGATGACGACGTGTACGATCATTTTTATTCAAATAGTGTAGTAATAGATCACAAACATTACCTACAGTATATTGATGTTGATATAGATTCGTGGACAAATGTCGTCAGGTATAAATACTTTCAAAGAGATGATCTTCCTAAGTTAGAAACATTGCCATATCAGGAGAAGGAAGAAACCAATCTCAATGAACTGATTAGATTTCAGCCAAATGACCCGCAGTATTTGCATCTTAAATACCAATTGTTTTTCGGAAATCCAGATAGTAATATCAGCATTCTAGTAGATGAAAATAGCATCAAATTTCATGAAGAGGAATTAAGGATCCTTCAATTCCTATTCTCGAATGCGTCTCAGGCCTATGTGTTTTTCTACCGCAAAGACACTTATGAAAATAAGTGCAGGGAAGAACTGAAAAACATCTTTGCAGAATATTGGGCTGGTGCATCATTCAGAGATCTCAATTTTTATAAAGATCCTGATATATCTCGTGAACTTGTTCAGTTGTCACAAGGTGCAATCTGCGAGCATATAGTAAAGCAAACCGAGTTAGCTAGCCAGGCAAAAGTATACGAGGACATATTTTTGACTGCACCTACAGGGGCAGGCAAGTCGGTTTTATTTCAGGTTCCTGCAATTTATCTGGCAGACAAATATGGACTGGTAACGATTGTAATATCCCCGCTCAAAGCACTTATGCAGGATCAGGTGTCTTCTTTAAAAGAAGACAGAAATTATCATAATGTTGCCTGTATTAACTCCGACTTATCGCTGGTTGAACGTGATCAAATAATTAACGAAATAAAAGGGGGTAATATATCGATAGTATATGTCTCACCGGAATTACTTCAGTCCTATGACATTACACATTTTATAGGGGATAGAAAGATCGGATTAATGGTAATTGATGAAGCGCACCTCGTAACAACATGGGGAAGGGACTTCAGGGTTGACTATTGGTTCCTGGGCAATTACATCCGTAAAATCAGGAGAAATAGCAAGAACACAAAAGGGGCTGCGTACCAGAGTAAACACATGCTCTTTCCGGTATTGGCCGTTACTGCAACAGCAGTTTTTGGAGGCCCAAACGACATGGTTTTTGATACCATTGGCAGCATAAACATGCAGAACTGTAGTAAGTTCATAGGCTACGTCCGCAGGGACAATATTTCGTTCAACATTAGACCCTTTGTTCTCCCAACTAATAGCCATGAGAAAGATAAAGTAGTAAAAACTGCACAAGTCATACAGGATTTCCTTAAAAAGGGAACAAAAGCCATTATTTACTTTCCTTGGATAAGTACCATTAAAGATGTTTTAAAACAACTATCGCCTGCTGAACAGGTTGCTGTAGGCTGTTATTACAGTTGGGTTGAAATTGACGAGCGGCATAGGGTGTTACGTGAATTTAAGTCAGGGGATATTAAAGTTGTTTTAGCAACCAAAGCCTTCGGAATGGGAGTAGACATTTCTGATATTCAGGAAGTCTACCATCATGCACCATCAGGTACAGTCGCAGATTATGTGCAGGAAATAGGCAGGGTCGCTCGGTTAAAACATATGACGGGCGTTGCCAGTACTGATTTTCATAAAACCGACCTTAAGTTTTCAAAAATTCTTTTTGGTCTTTCTTCTCTAAAACAATATCAAGTAAAGTTGGTTCTGGAAAAGCTCCATAATATCTATAAGCTAAACAAGCGCAGGAATTTTTTAGTCTCTGTAGATGATTTTGCCCACATTTTTCCTTCAGAAAAAGACCCGGAACAAAAAATAAAAAGTGCTTTACTGGTATTGGAAAAAGACATGCTTGCCAGATATGACTATAATGCAATCATTGTAAGGCCAAAGAGTATTTTTTCAACAGTGTACGCGAGAGTTGACAATGGAGATCGGGAGAAATTTATTGAAAAATATGGAGCTTATGTAAAAGAAGAGAAAATTACGACAAGAAGCGTCGCGCCTCGGACAATTAACAGCATTACAAGCTCTACTCCTGCACAGCAAGTAAAAACCAGCATCTTCAAAATAGAGCTTGATAAACTATGGGAAAATGAATTTGTGGACGAGAGTTTTCCAACAATCAAGTATAAGTTCTTCAAAAAGGAGTTATTCAATGACGTGGCAGAGGTAAGACCGCAGTTAAAACTTTCCGTTGAGTTTAATCAGCAAGTACCTGAAACACTTACTTTACTTACTAATAACTTCGAAAAGCTTGAAAAAGCAATAAACAAATTTACGGGAGGCTATTTTAGCAAAAAAGATTTGGCAGGTGAACTAAATAAAGAGTTCAACAATGAAACAATGGTAACAAACGCTACAAATCTTCTATTGGCGTTATATACGGAAATCAACACTTTTGGCAAAAACGGTGGACAACAGGCGACAGGTCATTTCATTCAAAAGAGATTTAATCCCAGTTCAAAAATGGAAGAATACCGGGTGTTGAACGCTGCTTTCACAAAAGTAAAACACCAAAGCCGCAGTAAATTTCAGGCTATGTTCTCCGGAATTGAATCGGGCGTACTGTTTTATAATAATTTCATTTCAGCGAATCCAGAGAAGAATGCAGAAATAGTCAAGTTAGTCTATATAATGGAACTATTCGGGCTATGCACGTTTAAGCTAAGCGGTGGCGAACAGCCGCAAATTTTCATTCGTATAAATGATCCTCTAAAGGTTGAACGGTTAGCAAAAAGCCGATATTCAAATGCTACTATCACAGAAGTAGAGCGTAAGCATAAAATGAATATAGGAATAATGGAACATTTCTTTACTTCTAAGCTGAATGATCAAGAGCGGTGGACATTTATTGAGAATTATTTTTTAGGAAAAGACATTGATTCGGAAACCGATGAAACAGATTTAGATATGATTGATTAGTTTTATGGCAAAATGGATACAAACTCAAACTTCTCTTTCCTGCGACATGAATTTGCACATTTGTACGATGATGTGCGGAGCGCGGAGAGGTATGTGTTTACCGATCCTATGTACTGCGCTATACTTTGTCGCAAAGGGTTAGAGGGTTTTGTAAAGTGGCTGTATGATAATGATAAAGACCTTGAGCTGCCATATGATACTACGCTCAATTCTCTGATGCATGAGCAGTCGTTTCAGCAGGTTATTCCTCCAACACTGCTTCGCAATATCAATCTATTACGCAAAATCGGCAATAATGCGGTTCACAGCTCTCAAAAAACAACAAGCACCGAATCGCTATCTGCACTAAGGATATTGTTCGATTTCTCTCTTTGGGTAGTTCGTATTTATAGCACTACCCAAACACCTGTTGTAGTATTCGATGAAAGTATATTGCCATCCGGCAGCCCTGTAAAACGTAACCGTGCTGAAACTGAAGTACTACAGCAACAGTATGAAGATACCCGACAGCAGTTGGAACGTGCCAATAAAGAGCTAAAGCACAACGAAAGCCTGATGCAGGAGCTACAGGCAAGGCTGGATGCAGTGCATGCAGTAAAGGAATCACACAAAGAAACTGTCACACCGCCTGCAAGCATTACGGAGGTGGAAACCCGCAAACTCTATATAGATACATTACTAAAAGAAGCTGGCTGGGATACAACATTGCCGGGCATAGTAGAATACCCTGTAAAAGGCATGCCAGAAAATACAGGAGATGGTAGAGCTGATTATGTGCTATGGGGAGATGATGGCAAGCCGTTGGCGGTAATAGAGGCAAAACGTACTACTGCTGATGCCCGGAAGGGCCAGAGGCAGGCAGAACTATATGCCCGCTGCCTGGAGCAAATGACGGGACAACGCCCAATCATATTTTACACCAACGGCTTTGAAACCCATATATGGGATGATGCGGCAGGTTATCCCCCAAGAATAGTACATGGTTTTTATAGCAAGGATGAACTGCAATTGGCGATCAACAGGCGCACGCTCAGGCAACCGCTCACAAAGCAGCCATCTAATAAAGAGATTGCAGGATATTATTATCAGCAGCTAGCTATAACGGCGGTATCTGAGCGGCTACAGGCTAAAAATAGGGGTGCATTGTTAGTGATGGCTACCGGGACAGGTAAAACCCGAACAGCTATTGCACTTGTTGACCTTTTAACCAAGGCTGGCTGGGCCAAGAAAATACTATTTCTTGCCGATAGAAATGCCCTGGTAACACAGGCAAAGAAGAATTTCAATAAACATCTGCCCAACCTTACTGCTATAGACCTGACAAAAGAAGAGGAAGACACTGCCAGCCGCATCGTATTCAGCACTTACCCTACTATGATGAACCGCATAGATAGTGTAAAGAGCGAAGGGCACAGATATTACGGAGTGGGACATTTTGATCTGGTTATCATAGATGAGGCACACCGTAGTGTGTACCAGAAGTACCGGGCAATATTTGAGTATTTTGATGCGATATATATAGGGCTTACCGCAACGCCAAAAGCAGATAGCGATAAAGATACTTACGAACTGTTTGGGCTGGAGCCCCATAACCCCACTTATGCCTATGAACTTACACAAGCTGTAGGCGATGGGTATCTCAACGAGCCTAAAACATTAAAAGTGCCGTTGAAATTCCCCCGGTTAGGCGTTAAATATGACGACCTGAGCGAAGAGGAAAAGGCAGAATATGAAAAAGAATTTCTTGAAAATTTTGGCGCGATCCCCAAAGAAGTAAACAGTGGTGCGATTAATAACTGGTTGTTTAATAAGAATACCGCCGACCAGGTACTTGATCTGCTCATGACGCACGGGATAAAAATAGAGGGAGGAGATAAGCTCGGCAAAACCATCATCTTTGCCCGCAATCATGACCATGCGGTTTTTATTGAAGATTGTTTTAACAAACGCTACCCCGATAAGGCTGGGAAGATGCTGCGGATAATAGACAATCAAACAAAATTTGCACAAAATGCTATTGATGAGTTCTCTCAAAGAGACAATACAGAATTCCTGATTGCAGTATCTGTGGATATGCTGGATACTGGAATTGACATTCCCGAAATACTCAATCTCGTATTCTTTAAGCCGGTAATGTCGAAAGCCAAATTCTGGCAAATGGTAGGCCGAGGTACACGGCTTTGCCCTGATCTGTTTGGTCCCGGTGAAGACAAGAAGTTTTTCCGGATACTGGATATTTGCGGTAACGTAGAATTCTTTAGTGCCGGTATAAAAGAGACCGAAGCTCCAATACAGGGCACCTTGAGTCAACAAATATTTAATGCAAGGTTGCAGGCTACCTGGTTGCTGCAAAATGCCCCTGCTGCCTCTGACGAGGATAAAGATGTTGCAAAGCAGTACGCCGACTCACTGCATGGTATTATAGATGGTTATAGCGAGGATGATTTTCGTGTAAGGATGCATTTGCGCTACGTTGTAAAATACCGTGACCGTGCTTTATGGAATGCGCTGACACAATCTGACGTGCTGGATATTCAGCAGCACTTGTCCCATCTGTATACCGATGAACAATCAGCTGAACTTGCCCGGCGTTTCGACCTTACAGTTCTTCGATTGATGATCTGCATATTAGAAGGAGGCAATACCAAATACTATGTTGAAAAGATCAAGACATCGGTTAATGGTTTATTGCGAAAAATGAACCTGCCTGACGTAAAGAAGCAAGAACCACTCATACGCAGTGTACTTGAAGACGAATACTGGCAGAACATTTCGGTGTCTGGTATGGAATCAATGCGACAGGCATTAAGAGAATTGATGCAGTATTTGGAGCAGGAACAAAAGAGGGTGCTGTACACCAACTTTGCTGATGAAATGTCCGGTATGGTTGAGGAAGCCGAAATAATAGGTGGTTATTTTAACCTCCCTGCCTATAAAAAACGCGTAGAAAAATTCATTCGGGAAAACGAACACAACATTACTATTCACCGTATTCGCAACAATATACCCATCACAAAGGCTGAGTTGGATGAATTAGAACGGATGCTGTTTAGTATTGATGAGAATGCGGATAGAGATATGCTGAACAAGGCTGTTGAAGGTCAGCCGTTGGGGAAGTTTATTAGGAGCATATTAGGGTTGGATATTAATGCTGCAAAATCTGCATTCGCTGATTTCCTGAATGATCAGAACTTAAACTCATCTCAGATAAACTTTATAAACACCCTAATTGACTACTTGTGTCAGAATGGTACTATTGATAAGGACATGCTTTTCGATAAACCTTTTACCAACATTAATGATCAGGGTGTCGCAGGTGTGTTTCCACAACATGCGGGTAAGATTATCTCAATAATTGATAGGATTAATGCGAATGCAATTCAAGTGGCGTAAAGTGCAGCACTAATAAATTTAGACAAACATGAGCCAGATAGACCTTTTCGGAAGTAATGCCCCTATTGATGGAGCTGTTGTTTTATCAAACGGTGAATATATTTATTATCCCAGTTTTTTTGACAAAAACACAGCCGACATCTACCTAGAGCAATTTACAAATACTATCCAATGGAAGCAGGAGAGTATGAATATGTATGGTAAGCAGGTAATGTTCCCCAGGCTCACTTCCTGGTATGGCGATAACGACAAGCCATATTCTTTCTCTGGTATAACACTTACTCCACATCCTTGGAGCACCGAATTGCTAGAGATAAAGCGGTTAATAGAACCGCTTTGCGAAGTTCATTTCAATAGCGTACTGCTTAACTTATATAGGGATGGGAATGATTCTATTTCCTGGCATACCGATGCAGAAAAAGAGCTGGGCAGAAACCCGATAATAGCGTCAGTGAATTTCGGTGCTGAACGTAAGTTCCAAATACGTCATAATCAAACGCAGGAAACACATGAAATTCTGTTGAAACATGGTAGCTTGCTTATCATGAAGGGTGAATTGCAACACTTCTGGAAACACCAAGTTCCAAAACAGAAAGGAATTGTAAAGCCCAGAGTTAACCTCACATTCCGAGTAATTAAATGAGTTACGAAAGCAAAGTAAGATCTATAACTAACCTGTCATTTGATGCAATTCGCAAGATTGCAGCCGATGAGATCGCACCTCTTACCAAGGCTGAGCGGGACAAACTATGGAGTGAACTAAACAGGGGAACGGCACTACTACAAACAAATAAACACATGTGCCAGTATCTGTTCTCTTTTGGGAGGATGCACCAGGCAAAATTACTGGATGCATATAAGCGTATACCCAAAGAAGCATTTGAGAATGAAATTGAAATAATAGATTGGGGATGTGGTCAAGGTTTGGGAACGGTGATCTTTTATGATTTTGTAAAGTCACATCACCCTACCGCAAAGATCAAGAAGATAACCCTGGTGGAACCTTCTGCAAAGGCACTGGAGCGGGCAAGTCTCCATGTTAAACCTTTTATCGGTGGGAATGATGAGGTGCTGATCACTATAGCTGATTTCTTTGAGCATATTACCCCCCAGAATATTGAGACGAAATCTGACCGCTCCATAATTCAAATTTTTTCCAACATCCTGGATGTGGTAGCCATCGACCTTAAACACCTTGCTAATCTGATCGATAGTTCAGTTGTATCAGATAATTACCTGGTATGTGTTGGGCCGCTGAACCCGACCAACCAAAGGATCGACGCATTTTTCCGGTACTTCAATGAAGAAGAGATCAGCAACATCTATGCTTACGAAAATGCTAACTTCCAGGAGAATAACTGGACATACAAAGCCAGGATCTATAAGCTGGAAAGGAACGAGCATGGACACCTTATACCCATCGAATACTATCCTACTGTACAATTTCATGCTGCTTATGAACTGGATATAGTTAGGGGATATAGAAATACCGATAAGGTAAATTTTACATCTGCAACCTCCTTTGAAGTAGCAACACCCTTTGACCTTGGTGCAAGCGTTTATGACGATGTTCACCCCGTTTTGGCTGTATTGAATAATATCATTTGCCGAGGATTGCCGACAAGATCAAGTGTGTTCATTGAAAATGCATTCCAGGAAGCATTTGGTTTATCTGAAATGGTGATAGAGAATGGCGAAATAAAGTATAAACTCAAAAAACGCTCAAAAATTGATATCGAACTTGGGGTGGTGGAAAAATATCTTGATGACAACAATGATATTAAATCGGATGATCTACTTTCAGTTCAACTGATACTAACACCAATAGCAATTGCAAGGTTCCAGAAAGTTCTTGTTGAAGCTATTATTACAGGTCACCTTGCGATTAACAAAGACCAATGGAAAATCCTGGTGGAAGAAGAGGATGTCCCTTTTGCACATTTGGCTATAGAAGACTTCAAAAACACATTTGATCATTTAACCTCACTGACCCAGGATCACGAAGATTACAAACTGCCCGAAATAGAACTGCATATTATCAGCAATAAGGTGTTCAGTAAATCGAAGCTACAACCAGCTAATGTTTATGAAAAAGCGACATCTGGCTTGTTAAAGACTGAGTTTGACATGGTTGTTACCAATGCAGTCTTTAAGACAAATGCAACTGATATAGACTCATTCAGCAAGTACAAGGCAATCAATAAATGCTACTTCAATATCCGCTCGGCACAGAATAGCAGAACGAAAAGGGTAATCTATACTTCAAATCTGATCGGGTATAAAAGCCTTGTTGATAAAAACCGACAGGGTGTTTTTTCGGAGAAAGAGGACGTAAAACGCCACCTTACCTACTTTTTGCAATTATTTTTCAGGAAACAGTCATTCAGACCTGGTCAACTGCCAATTCTTGACAGAGCATTGCAAAACCTACCCGTTATTGGCTTGCTACCCACAGGTGGCGGTAAGTCATTAACGTACCAAATTTCTGCGCTCCTTCAACCTGGCATAACGATAGTGATTGATCCACTCAAGTCGTTAATGAAAGATCAATACGATGGTTTGATCAATAATGGAATAGATACAGCGACTTTTATTAATTCCACTTTGTCAAAAGAAGAAAGACAGGAACGGGAGCGAAAACTGGAATCATCGGAGATACAAATTATCTTCTTATCGCCAGAGCGGTTATCGATTGCAAGTTTCAGGGAACGCTTAAAAAACATGCATGATTACAATGTTTACTTCTCTTACGGTGTAATTGATGAAGTTCATTGTGTATCTGAATGGGGTCACGATTTTCGGTTCTCCTACCTGCACCTTGGAAGGAATTTATACAACTATGTAAGAGCAAAGGATAAAGAGATTTCACTGCTTGGCTTAACAGCTACAGCATCATTTGACGTTTTGGCTGATGTGGAACGGGAGCTTTCGGGTAACGGAGCATTTACCCTGGATGCTGATGTTATTGTCAGGTATGAAAATACTAACCGTCTGGAGCTTCAATATAAAATAGAGAAAGTTCCAGTGGAGTTTGAGCCAGACCAGTATTATGATGCCAATCACGCTATTGCACCACACCTACCGAAAGCTATCAATGCCACTAACCATTGGACTGCGTTCAGTTCAAAGTCGGACTATCTTAAAGATTATTACAAGGTAATTCCAGATTACCTCAAAGAGTTGCAACTCGATAAAAATATTAAGTATATCAAGGATCGATTTATAGAACGTCAAAACAATGATGTTGGAACAAATGCCGATCTCAAAGTAGCAATTTCTAAAGACTACTATACGAGTAAAGCAGAGTATGACGAAGCGGGTATCATTTTCTGTTCACATGTTGATAAGACAGGCATATCAGTTGGTGTGAATACTCAGAAACTAAGGACTGACGGGGTAGCGGATGTAGCTTCGTTTTCGGGTAGAGATGATGACAATTCATCCATGCAGAACCTGGAACTGTTCAGAACCAACAAAAGCCCCATAATGGTAGCGACAAAGGCTTTTGGGATGGGAATCGACAAACCCAATGTTCGTTTCACTGTTAATATGAATTATTCAAGCTCGCTCGAATCATTTGTCCAGGAAGCAGGCAGGGCTGGTCGTGACCAGAAAATTGCGCTATCAACCATATTGGTATCTGATTATACATTGGTGCAAATCAGCAGAACATATGGAGATAACGCCTTCCCTCTGCCTATTTTGAAGAACAAATGGTTTAAAGAAGAAGATCTTAATACAATATTCAGACACTACAATCTTCGGGTACCACAAGAATATATCGTCAAAGCAACACCTGGTAATGACATTGTGAAACTACATTGTACCAAAGATAATGTGATGTTTGCCTTTGGTAGGTGTGATAACACCTGTTCCGAATTTAATAGGTGTACGTTACGAAAGGTCAGTTCCCAAACTAAAGGTTGGAAGCCAGAATTGGATTTGATTCAGGAAGTACGATCTCAGAACCTTAACATCAGCAAGAAAAATTATCAATATATAAATGCCGATTACCAGGCTGTAATGTATTTCTACAACGAATCGTTTAAAGGCGATATTGTTGAGAAATCATTCATGCACCAATTGCTAAACAAAGCGGAAGTTAAGATCAGAAATGCGAATGAAAACCAAGAGTTAGTTAATAACACAGGGTTTCTCTCATCATTACGTTCATCTAAGATAAACGCTGAGATTGTAGTCTATATCCCTTATTCAAACGAGGATTACGGTGATTTGTCGAAAGCTATCTACAGAATGACCTGTATAGAGTTAATTGAAGATTTTACTCAAGACTATGTAACTAAGCAATTCAGGATAATTACCAAAAGGAGAAACGAAGGTGGTTACTACGAGGGTTTAAAAAGGTTCTTACTTCGGTATTACACTGATGAACGGGCGGAAGTTGAACTGAATAAGGTAAAACAAATTCAGCTCAAAAATGATGATATGGATTTGCTTGATACAGAAATCTACAAGTGCTTATCCTACTTAACTGAGTTTGTTTACGATAAGATATCGGAGAAGCGCAAACGGGCTATTGACGACATGCGAAACTTTTGCATTGAGGGAACAGAAGGTAGCGTTTCGTGGATTGAAAGAAGCGAAAACCTAAAGGACTTTATCTACTACTATTTCAACTCAAAATATGCCAAGAGCGACTATGTAGCTGACAATGGAGAAGCATTTTCCTTAGTAGTAGATACTGATGGCGGCAAAGTATCAAGTTTTGATATTTTGTTTAAATATCTGAGAGTAATTCAGGAAGATATTGTAGCATTCGGCACTCCTCTGGATAATGTCAAACACCTTTATGGTGCAGTGAGATTAATAAGCAGGTCATTGACAGATAGTAACCCTGCTCTGTATCTTTTGGAAACTTTTTGCTTAGCTTACATGGGGACAAAAAATAATGTAAACCTGGAAGAACAATTAGTTTCAAGGTATTCTGAGGGAATGATCGAATTTTCTAATAGGGTCAACAAGCAGAAGCAATTCTGGAAACTATTCATGGAATTTAATCAGGTCTTAGAGAACTATCTAAAGCCTGAGGATCTCAAAACGTTAGTTGATGAAACCTCATTCCTAATCTATACTAACCAATTGCGGACAATTAAAAACAACCTCTTAGAAATATATGAATAACCCAGCGGTACAACAAGCATTGATAGAACTGGAAGAAAGTCTGTCAAAAATTGAGTCAGCCAGAACACAGGTTAACAACGTTGCTGAGAAGAGCGAACAATTGATCCGTTCTTTCACTAAAACCCTTGATGCCATAAATTCAATCAATAAGAACATCAGCTTTGATAAAGAGTTAGTTAATAGTCAAATCAGCGATAGCTTAAAGGTCTTTCAGTCAGGTCTTTCGAAAATCGTAAAGGAATCAGAAAGCAAAGTAAAGGATTTGGAAGGTGTTTTACGAGCCAATGAATCCAGGTTGGAACAATCATTGAATAAGACAATCGATGCTACAGGAAAAAAACTTGATCAAACTTTGTCTGAGGTAAAGTCCAGTTCTGATAGTGTCGCTAAAAGAATTACCACCGAATTAAACGGACAATTAAACGCTTTTCAATTAAGCCTTCATAAAATAGTAACAGAATCAGAAAAAAGCGGGAAAGATCTTGAAGGTGCGCTTGCCAAATATGACAAGACTTTTTCCGATTCCTTAAAATGGACAGCCGAATCTACCGAAGAAAGACTTAAAGGCGTTTTGACAGAAGTAAAAGCTCATTCGGATGCGACAATTAGCTTTATTGACGCAGAAATGAAGGCTTTTATGGGAAGTATAAAAAAGGCAAGCGAACAATTGATTAGCTTCGAAAATAATGTCAGGCTCCTTGAAAAAAGGATACAAGAAATTGACCCTTCTAATGAGATTAAAATTATCGCACAGAAGATCAATTCTAACCAAAAGCAAAACTTAATCATTGGAATTATCATCATTTTAGGACTAATTGCAATTGCCATATTCAAATGAGTAGAAAGACAAAATTCAAACAGGATATTTGGTATCAATCATAACTTATTCATAATTGAAGAACATTGCGTAAACCATTCCGATTACTACTTTAACCGCTACAGATAAGCTTGTTTTGACAGCCCTTTGTCAAGGCAAACTACAAATCAACAAGACAGCTCAACAAGACATACTAGTCAAATATGGTAATCAACAAGCTTCGAGTCTACGGGTAAATTTAAATTCTAAGAAGTCACAAGCTCTATTCGTCGATACGCAAAGCGTAATCAACACAGACAGCCCATCTGCATTCTATAGGAATGCTCATTGCCCGGAATGCCAGTTTCGGGAGGCCTGCTATAAAAAGCTAAAAGAAAGAGACTGCATTAGTTTGCTATCAGGAATGTCATCCAAAGTAATTCTCAAGTTCCAAAAGAAAGGCGTTTATTCAATTACCCAACTATCCCACCTGTTCCGTCCTAGAAGACGCAGAAGGCATCCACAGGTATCAACAAATTACTTGTGGGAGTTAAAGGCATTAGCTATTACTGAACAAAAAACGTTTGTTTTATATCCCCCAGACATAAAAGAAACAACTGTTTCTATTTATATCGACTTTGAAGGTTTACCTGATGAAGGATGGGTATACCTTATTGGTGTATTAATTGCAGAAGAAAGCAAACAAGAAAAAGCTATTCTTTCTGGGCTAATACAAAAGAAAATGAGAAAGAAATTTTCACTAATTTATTCGATCTGTTGCGCCTATATCCTGGTGCTTCAATATATCACTATGGTAGCTATGAAACTAAAGGCTTTAAGCAAGTACAGAAAAAGTGGCCAGACTTAAAAAAAGACATTATTGATATTGAGTCTCAAACGGTTAATTTGTTAGGCTTTTTAAGGACTCATGTTTATCCGCCAATATACAGTAATGGACTAAAGGAATTAACCCGTTTTCTAGGCTATAAATGGAGCATAGATGGTACTGACGGACTGCAAAGTATCCAATGGCGTAAAAGCTGGGAAAAGAGCAAAGAAGTAATTGTAAAGGATAATCTTATCCAATACAATTTAGATGATTGCAAGGCTCTACTGATAGTAAAGAAATGGTTTGCACATTTAGCCACTAATGCTGAACAAACAAATGTCAAGCAGGTTTCCGAGATGAAAAAGCAAAGTATGTATAAACTCCAAAACAATCCTCAGTTAGGCGAGGATTTTCAGTTTATCAGCAAGGCTGCCTACTTTGACTATCAACGATCTAAAATTTATCTGAAAAATAAGAAGACCATATCTCCGGCGGCTACTGCTGGACAAAAACCAAAAGTGAATAAGAAGGGCGTCATGGTTTGGCAGCCGAAGAAAGTAAATGAGCTTATCATGCTCCCGCCGCTAAATGCATGTCCGAAATGTGGTTCACCGAAAGTCTATCAGTACAAGAAGAAAATAATATTGCGGCAAACTGATCTGAAGTTCACAGCAACCGGCATTAGGCAACATGTAATAGAATATCAAGCAACGAGAGCAAAATGTGGTAAATGCTATAAACAATACAATAACCACAACTTCAGAAGGTTTCAATATGGCAGCAATGTTTTTGCCTATGCAACAAATTTATACTTAAGCTATAACATTAGTAATTACATGATCAGTAAGATCATGCAGGAACAGTTTGGGATATGGATAAGCCCAATGTATCTCGTCATGCGCAAAGAGAAATGGTGGAAGGAATGGCAACCTGAGGTGGATTACATTTGGAAAACGATTCCGCACAGCCCGGTAATCCATATTGATGAGACATCTATTCACTTGGAGAATAAGAACGGGTATGTTTGGGTATTTGCTACAACACATACAGTCTTCTATCATTATGCAGACACCAGAGAAGGCAATTTTCTACACGAATGGCTGAAAGATTATAAAGGGGTTATTGTTACCGATTTTTTCCCTGCATACGAATCCTTACCAATTCAGAGGCAGAAGTGCCTTATTCACTTCATCAGAGATTTAAATGATGATCTATTTAAGAACCCTTTTGATGAAGAATATAAAGCAATAGTGGTTGGATTTAATACGCTTTTGCGTAAGATCATCAGTTCAATTGACCGCTATGGATTAATCAAGATACACCTTCAAAAGCACATTAAGGATACCGAACATTTTTTCCGGCAGTTTATAGAACCTCCGCATAAAAGTGAACTTTCTAAAAAATACGCAAAACGTTTTCAAAAACATTGGGAGCAGCTTTGGACATTCTTATGTCATGATAGTATCCCTTGGAATAATAACAATGCAGAAGCCGCCGTTAAGGCATTTGCTCAATACAGGAGAGGCGTAAAAGGACAGATTGGTGAACATGGCCTTAAAGAGTATTTAAAGATGCTTAGTATAGCTCAAACATGCAGATATCGAAACATTAAGTTTCTAAGTTTCTTACGCCGAAAAGCAGGTATTTGGCAAAATATACCACCCGAAGTGCTGCCGGGTTATTTACCTTTTAATCAAGCGAGATGTATGCCCATAAACTACAATTTCAAAGAAGAGAGGAGTGGCAGGAATGGAGCCATGCTGGTAAGCGTCCCTCTTTTATTCCATTTATTCCTGATAGAGTTTTTGAAGATAAAGGGTGGGTAAATTGGGCTGACTGGCTTGGTTTCAGTTTTCTGCCTTTTGAAAAAGCCAGGGCATACATGCGAAAATTAGGATTAAAGAATACAGATGATTACAAGGAATGGTTAAAAAGTGGCAAACGCCCTAAAACGATCCCACATGAACCTCATAATATATATAAGTACACTGGTTGGAACGGAGTAAGCGATTGGTTGGGAACTGGAAATATTCAAAATCAAAAAAAACCGAAGCTATCGTACGAACATGCTAAAGCCTATGTACAAACAATTGGTATTAAGACTTGGCAAGAATATGTAAACTGGAGTAAAAGTGGAGAAAGACCTATTAACGTTCCCGCAGCACCAGATAAGGCATACCATGAATTTGAAAGCTGGGGCGAATTTCTTGGAACCCAAAGGATAGCTAATCAGAAAAAAGAATTTTGGAATTATCAGCAAGCAATGGAATATTTAGCACCATTAAATATTCGATCAAAGAGTCAGTTTATCACGTTGTGTAAAAACGGAACTATACCATCTGAAATTCCAAGAGATCCTATTACCCACTATAGAAAGCAAAAAACATGGGTTAGTTATTCTCATTTATTTGGGAAAGAGAAAATTTAGCAAAATAGCAGGCTAATCCTAGCTTAAATATTCGTTACAGTGTAACGACAATTTGTTTGCGATTTACTACAGTTTATATAACAAGTCGCAAACAAAATATATCCGTTGTCTTAAAATGCAAAAGGAGACGAATTTAGTCCACTTTTGCAGACAGCCACTTTATTGCCTTCTCAATATTTGATTTGGCTATTCTCTTCCTCAGCTATGCTTTCCCCTGCAATTGGCGAACTTCTAATTTTTTCCTAAGAAGAAGCATATCTGCACTAACTTTCACATCCAAAATCTTCGCATAATGCTGTGTCTGCTTAAGTGAAGAATGACCAAGCATTTTAGAAACTGATTCAATTGGCACACCATTGCTCAAAGTAATTGTTGTAGCAAATATATGCCGGGCAATATGTGAAGTGAGAACCTTGTTTATTCCACAAACGGCTGCAATCTCTTTTAAATAATCATTCATCTTTTGATTGCTTGGGACCGGTAAAGGCATATCCTTGTTAACGCAAAGCGGATGTTCAGCGTATTTATTTATGATCTTTATAGCAGTTTGTAATAGAGGTATCGCCGACCTAGTATCAGTCTTTTGCCTAATTGTAAAAATCCATTGTTCACCGTCTACACCTTTTCTGATTTGTGTGCTTCTTAGCTTTTTCACATCTGCATATGCCAATCCTGTAAAGCAGCAAAAAAGGAATACATCCCGTACTTGAGATAACCTATCAGAGGCAAATTCTTTATCTGCCATTTTTTGGATTTCTTCTTCTGAAAGAAAAGTTCGCTCTACGGTCTTTAGCTTTCCCTTGTAGTTAACAAAAGGATCAGCGATAATCCATTCGTTAGACAAGCATATCCTTATTATTTTACCGAAATTATTAATGTATTTGACTGCTGAATTATTTGCGCATCTACGCACACTGCGTAAATAAAAATCATACTCGGCTATAAAAGCATTATCGATCTTTCTTATATCAATGTCTGTAATCCCGTAATGATGCTCCAGAAACTCCTGAGTATGCCGAAGCGACGTCTCATATCGTTCTAGCGTACCTGAAGAAAATTCGGAACCAACTAATGCTGCCATTTTTCTATTATGGTCCTTAAATACTTCCATGAGCATATAACTTTTTTCGCCTTTGCCCGTAACTCTGTTCTTAATCGCCTCAGCAGTTAAAATTTCCTCTTTCTCAGAAAGAAAACGATGCGCTTCATAAACTTTAGATTGAAGGTTATCGAGGAAAGCATTGAAGTTCTTTATTTCCTCTTTCGTGCCGTTCGCACGTCCAGCTTTACTATTCCATCTCGCGGGCTCACATTCCCGACCTGTAGTAATTTCTGCACGTTGTCCATCCACCGTAATTCTCAAATAAATCGGTGCTATACCTGTCTTGTAATTCTTCTGCTTTTTCATGTAGAAAAGCATGCTAAAATTGGTCTTCATGACTTAATCATTAAAGGTTAAACAAAATTAGCGCTGCAGGTAATGCTGGACAAGATGTTCACCGCGTGAACAGGTTGATTTACAGTAATTTATAAACAATTCGGTGAGTAAAAAATTGAAGGAAAAGTTACTCACCGAATTACTCACCAGTTTTTTGGTAATTAGTGAACGTTTTGATCTTCGCTTAAAAAGAAAAAAGCCCGCAAACATTGCGTTTGCAGGCTTTTAGCTCATTTTGATATTGTTACTGGCGGAGAGAGAGGGATTCGAACCCCCGGACCTTTGACAGTCAGCGGTTTTCAAGACC
>Ga0105239_10001003_pt1 | contig 39536 bp, 28 predicted proteins | sample KBSC44metaG_FD_92761 | JGI IMG/M metagenome (GOLD analysis project Ga0105239, IMG submission 92761) | Corn rhizosphere microbial communities from Kellogg Biological Station, Michigan, USA - KBS C4-4 metaG | ecosystem: Host-associated > Plants > Roots > Rhizosphere > Soil | place: Michigan, USA... | reverse complement strand
TATAGCTATCAATTCCTCTTTATTTAACTCACCTAAATATTTATATTTACTTCATAAAGCCCTAATCTTTTGTTATCGGCCTGTTCAACAGGCTTATTATTAACACCTAAATCTTAGCATTATGCCTGATACAAAAGAGTTCTACGCAGAAATCCGTCCGCTGTTTGGCGGCCACCTAACACAAAGCCAGGTTGATGGCATACAAGCCATACTCAAAGCCACAACAGATGCCGGCATTACAGACGACCGCAAAACAGCCTACATACTGGCCACGGTTTTTCACGAAACCGCTAAAACCATGCAGCCCATCAATGAATTTGGCAAAGGCGCCGGGCACGACTATGGCAAAAAGCTAAAAATGGGCGGCGGTCCGGGCAAACGCATCCCCTACACTACCCCCGATGAATTATATTATGGTCGTGGCTATGTACAGCTAACCTGGTACGAGAATTATGAAAGCATGGGCAAACTCCTGCACATCGATCTGCTTAATGATCCGGATCTGGCTTTACAACCCGCTATAGCTGCCGCCATCTTGATAAAAGGCATGACCAAAGGTTCATTTACAGGCGTGAGTTTAGATAAGTATTTTACCAACGACAGTACAGACTGGGTAAACGCCCGCAAAATCATTAACGGCCTTGATATGGCAAAAACCATTGCAGGTTACGCCAAAACTTTTTATAAGGGGTTGACGGAGTAGCTATCAAAAGTAATATTTGAAGGTATACCCGAAGATCTGATCAAAGAGAAAAATCACACAGTCCATTATTAGAAGGAACGCTTTTAACCGTGGATTAAGCGAGCTAATTTATTTGAGCGGGAGACATAGATAATACGTTGCCCGCTTTATTGGTAATAAGCCCATACGCTCGCTATTTAAAGACCGGCAGATTTCATCCTGATTGCCTTATAGTTAAGTTCAAATAGTATTTAAAACGGTGTGTATTTCCGTTACCTTTGCCCCGCCTTGAACTTTATTGCGCATACCCCCTGATTAAATATGATTACACATTTACAAACCACTTTTAAAGCAGCGAGCTTTATGCTGCTTATCATCACTTTCTTTTCGTGTTCAAAAAGCCAGAAAGATCCTGATGTAACACCCGACAAATCCCAACCAGCCTTAACCGCAAAAATCAATGGTGCCGACTATAACCTGGCGGCCACGGATTTTACCTCCACCTATTACACTGCCGACGGCGACAATGTAAAAGCCCTGCAAACCACTGCCAACCTGGATGCCAACGGCAGCAAGCTGGTATTCTTCATTAGTGATCTTAAAAGCGGCTCGGTTAACCTCAGTAAAAAGGCAGGCACCTCTTTAAATCCAGGCAATCCAACGCTAAAAGTAAACGCCACAACAGCCACAGCTCCACCTGTACAAACCTATGTACAGTATACTAACGGGGGTAATATCTATTTTGCCAATTCGGGCAGCATTACGGTTACCATCAATGCCACTACGGCTATGGTAAGCTGGGCGATCGTATTTAAAGATGCAGCAGGTAAGGATTTTGCGTCAAATGGTTCCTATACCGCGGCCAACTTCGCTAATAATACCAAACCCAAAACGCAGATAGTTGACCCTACGCCTGTTTCGACTAAACCTAGTATTGAAAGCATCAGTCCGCAGCAAGGCAAATACAATGATACAGTTACCATAACCGGGGTTAATTACAGCTCGGTTTTAACTGATAACGTAGTTAAATTTAACGGTGTGGATGCCGTGGTAAAAACAGCCACCCCGACGCGACTTAGGGTACTTGTACCTTTAACAGGCACTACCGGCAACATTAGTCTCAAGGTAAAAAACAGCGAAACCGTTAACGGCCCTGTATTTACTTATGTTGCCCTGCCAAACCTCACCGACGTTAAACCTACCGAAGGCAGAGCGGGGGATATAGTAACCATAACCGGCATTAATTTTAGCAGCAACCCGGCCGATATTGTGGTTAACTTTGATAATGCCATAGGAACTATTGTAACAGCAACCACCACTCAGGTTACCGTGAAAGTTCCGGCGGGTTTAAAAGCCGGGGCCTTTGTGCGCCTTACCATTAGCATTAAGGGTATTAAATCGGCCTCAGTAAGCACCTACCTGATTGATGCACCCTACCCCACTCTGAACTGGGAAAGCCTGGCCTCAATCAGCGGATTGCAGAATATTAATCAAATGGCGCACATGGGGCAAACCTTGCTCATTACAGGTGGTAACAATCCTGGTTATCTATATTACAGCGCCGATGGAAAAACATATAGCAATGTTTATAACAACCTGCCTTTCAATAAATCAAAAAAACTGGTGATCAATGTTTTAAAGGCTGATAAAAGCTCCTATTATATCAGTACTAACCAGGGTATCGCCAAATCAACCAATGGTATTTTCTGGACAAAACTTACTCCTGAAAGTAGTGAACCCGATTCCAGTTTTACGGGTATGGCTATTACCAGCGGCTATATTACAGTTATGCGTTACACCAGTGTGTACCGGTCTGCCAATGGCGGCGATACCTGGACACATACCCTTATTAACCTCCCCGGTTTAGCGCTTAATTATATAGCCGGCATCTATGATGCTTACAGCAGCAATAACCTTTTTGCAGTAGATACGAGCAAAAACTACACCTCTAAAGACGAAAAGCTATTTTACCGCTCAACAAATAAAGGAATTACCTGGGAGGCTACTAAGGGCTATACCGGTATTTACTATTATAACCTGGGGTATAAAGATTTTATGGCCGCAGCCAGTTACAGTGTATTCTGTGCTTTTAGTTATAAAGGAGCAGCACAGATACCTGGTAGTCAACGCCTTTACAGATCAACCTCAAAAGGCGATTCCTGGACCCAGGTTGGCACAGAAGCTTGCAACGTGATCAAGGCAGATAGTGCAACCGTAACCTATGGCAGCCAAACATTTAATCTTTCTATTAATGATGGGGTTGACTTTAAAAGTTATCCAATGCCACCAGGTTACACTTTGGGTGGTATTGAAATAACACCCTCGTATTATTATGTTATGGGCTACAATACTGCCGGTGATCATAAAATTTTCCGGGCAGTAAGGTAGTAACCTCTGTAAACAATAGTAATAAAAAAAAGAGCTCCCGTAGTAAAATCAGGAGCTCTTTTTTTTATTACATTTTTTTATTTACTAACTGTCAAATTCTGTCAATGAAATACCCATATCTGTTATTGTGTCCCTGCTTTTAACAATGAGTTTATTTAATTTCACCCACAAATCAGGATTTTGTTTCCAGAAAGCGTTGTCAATCTTTAACACGTTGGCCAACAGGTCTCCTTCATACATATCACCCTCCGCAAATAGATTATCGGCAAGTTTTTCAATGGCGAGAGGTATCAGGTAAGGCAAACCCAACTCCTGCCTTATCATCAATCTCAAATCCTCAATAGAATATTCATTGAGCGGGTTTTTTATCAATTCAGCACAACGGGTAACCAGTCTTGTTGGTACTTCACCCGGATTATCCGGATGGTTTTTCTCCAGATTGAAAAGCGATTTGTACTTCCAGTTATTTTCGGTCTTCATGGCAATCCAATCTCTTAATCCTAAAAGTCCAGGAATCCAAAATCAGCGGTTTACTGCCCGCCCGTTTTAACATACATATAAACTATGCCGCCAACTACAATAATGGCCAATACAATAAGCCCGGTAACACCTTTCTTTTTGTCCTGACGCATCAGCCATATTAAAAAAGCAACCAATGGCAGTACAAAAACCGCCCAGAAAATAAGTGAAGGAATATTCATAAGTTCCAGTTCAATAGTTCAAAATTAAAACGGCATTCTTGCTAATGGAGCGATCTCCTGCCCGGCAAATTCGCCTTTTAAATATTTATAGTAACCGGCAATGGCTATCATAGCCGCGTTATCGGTACAATACTCCATCTTGGGTATAAAGCTTTCCCAGCCGTTTTTAGCACAAAGGTCCTGTAGTCCCAAACGCAAACCGGTATTAGCCGATACACCACCGGCCAAAGCAATTTGTTTTATGCCATGGGTCTGCGCCGCTTTTTGCAGTTTATTAAGCAATATAGTGGCTATACGCTTTTCAACTGAGGCGCAAATATCAGGTAGGTTTTGGCTAATGAAATCCGGGTTCTTAGCCACATTATCTCTAATGAAATATAAAATTGATGTTTTCAATCCACTAAAGCTAAAATCCAGACCTGGGATCTGCGGTTCGGGAAATTTGTAGGCATCAGGGTTACCCTGGCGTGCGTATTTGTCAATCAGCGGGCCACCCGGATAAGGCAAACCTAATATCTTACTGGTTTTATCCATCGCTTCGCCGGCGGCATCATCCAGCGTTTGGCCTATTATCTGCATATCGAAATAATCCTTAACCAAAACTATCTGCGTATGCCCGCCAGATACGGTAAGACATAAAAACGGAAATGAAGGATTATGATCACCAATAAAATGGGCCAGTATATGGGCCTGCATATGATTTATATCAATAAGTGGCAGGCTTTTGGCCAGTGCAAATGCCTTGGCAAATGATACACCTACTAAAAGTGAGCCTAAAAGTCCTGGTCCGCGCGTAAAAGCTACTGCATCAATATCATTTTTGTTTACTTTTGCGTTCAATAATGCTTGTTGTACAGCAGGAACAATATTTTGCTGATGAACCCTTGAGGCAAGCTCGGGGACAACGCCTCCGTACGCTTCGTGAATGGTTTGATTGGCAATTACATTGCTCAGTATCTCTCCATCAACACAAACAGATGCTGAGGTTTCATCACATGAAGATTCGATTCCTAAAATTACAGGCACAATATTAATTATTGAATTGTTGAATTAATGAATTAGCGATTTATTAAAATTTAGCAAACTATCACCCTTTTTAATTGTAACATGGTTTCAGTTATTCAATAAATCAATAATTCAGTAAATCAATTATTAAAAACGCAAAGTTATTAAAAAAGTACTCAATATAGCGTTAGGGATAGTGTTGTTCATTTTATTGACACTGAGCATACTTTTACTGGCGCTTCAATATAAACCTGTACAAACCTGGGCTGCTAAAAAAGCTGCGGGCTATCTTTCGGATGAGCTGCACACCACAGTTAGCATCAAAAGTCTGTACATCAGGCCTTTTACTTCTGTAGTATTGGAGGGTTTATACGTGCTCGATAAAAAGCGGGACACCTTGCTGAATACACCCAAGCTGGCCGTTGATATTAAAGGTTTTTCGCTGTTATTTAGCATCAAACAACGCACCATCAATTTTGAATCCATTGAACTGGATAACGGTTCTTTTTACCTCAAAAAGCAAAAAGACAGCACCACCAACCTGAAGTTTATTATTGATTACTTCAGTTCCGGTGATACTACCAAAAAAACTACCAGCAAACCCTGGACGCTTAATTTTGATAAAATAACCATCAATAACTTTCATTTCCGATACAAGAATCAGTTGATAGATACCATAGAGAACAAGGTGAATTTTGATGATATTGATGTAAGTCATTTTAGCACGGTGGTAACCAGTATGGATATCAAAAACCATCTGTTTAAAGGCAATGTTCAACATCTTACATTACAGGAAAAAAGTGGTTTTTACGTAAAGAACTTTACCGCTCACACTACTATTGATACCAACCAGATCTTACTGCAACACCTTTCTATCCAGACTAAACACTCTAATCTGAAAGATTATTTCCGGATGAGGTTTAAGTCATTTGATGATTTTGACAACTTCGAGAACCGCGTAAACATGGATGCCGACTTTAAGTCATCGCGCATATCGTCAGCAGACATTGCTTACTTTACCAGCGGTATGGGTAAAACCACTTTTGACCTGGGTATTGAAGGCCGTGTTAAAGGCTTGGTAAATAACCTGAAGGCCAAAAACGTCACCATTAGCGGAGGCCAGGCTACTTTTATCAAGGGTGATTTTAATTTACGCGGCTTGCCCGACTGGGATAATACTTTCCTTGATCTGAAGTTTGAGCAGGTTGCTTCTAATAAAAAGGATCTGGATTACCTGCTTAGCCATTTTTCGGGCAATGCTACTATGCAGGCGCCGGCCATCATAGGTAAATTTGGCAACATCAACTTTACCGGCAGGTTTAGTGGCTTGCAGAATGATTTTGTTGCCTATGGTGTTTTTAAAACCGGGCTGGGCAGATTTGATTCAGACATTAACCTTAAAATTGATAAAAAAAATATACCCAGTTACAGCGGTAAACTAAATGCTTTCAACTTTGACCTAGGTACCCTACTTGATGAAAAATCACTTGGCCGAACTACCTTTAATGCCGATATACAAGGTAGTGGCGATGAGTTAAAAAATCTGACTGAAAAGATTGACGCCCACATTAATAACATAAGCTATAACAACTATACCTATAACAACCTTACTGTAAACGGCTCGTTCATTAAAAAACTGGCTAATGGTCATATTACCATCAATGATAAAAACGTTAAGCTTGACTTAAAGGGCAGCGTAAACTTAAACCCTGCATTACCGGCCTATGATCTGGTGGCCAGTATTAAAGATGCCAACCTGAACAAACTTAAGCTAATCACGGATACTATAACGATAAGTACCCAGCTAAAAACCAAATTCTCGGGTAATAGCCTGGCTAATATTGAGGGTAATATTTTACTTTCGCCAGCCAGAGTTGTTGATCCTCGCAATAATTATGTGGTTGATTCTTTATACTTATCATCGGCCGGGAAAGGCAGCAACCGGGAGATAGATCTACGATCTGATTTTGCTGATGGTAGTATCAAGGGTGCCTTTGATTTGGCAACCCTGCCTTCGTATTTTAAAACCATTGCCAAAAAGTACATTCCTTCATTAAAAACAACCATTGTTACTCCCAAACCCGAGCAGTTTGCGTTTAACCTTACGCTTAAAAATACAGACCCTCTTACTGCTATATTCGTACCCGACCTGAAAATACCCGATCAGGGCACCTTAATGGGACAATTTGATTCGGAAAAGAAAACAGCTACCCTATCCGGCTATATTAAAACATTTAAATATGGTAAAATTGTATTTCACGATTTCATCATCGATGAAAATACCTCTGAAAATATGTTGGGCCTCAACTTATCATTAAGAAAGGTCGACCTAACTGATAGTCTGTTTATTAAAGACATCAACATTACCAATTTCCTAAAAAACGACAGCCTTAACTTCAACGTGAAGTTGTCTGATAAAAACGCGGTCAACCAGCTCGACCTTTACGGCCTGGTTGAATTTGGACGCGACACTACCGCCAAACTAAAGCTATTGCCTTCTGATGTTATCCTGGAAAAAGAAAAATGGCATATTCAGGAGCAAGTACGCATCCGCTTATTGGATGGTAAAACCCAGGTATCAGGTTTTGAGCTATCCAATGGCCCTCAAAAGGTACGTATTAACGGATTTATATCCGACAACCCTACCGACGAATTGAAACTCTCGTTCGAAAAATTCAATATGCGAACGCTTAATCAGTTGACCAGAACTTCGGGTATTTATTTAAGAGGTAGTTTAAATGGTGATGTAAACTTTACTTCCATTGTTAAATCGCCAGGTGTTGACGCGCATTTAACTATCGACTCGCTTACCATGAACAGGACATTGATTGGTGATGTAAAGCTAGTATCAACTCTTGGTAACGATCGCAAACAGGCCGACATGAAGCTAAATATCCTTAATCGCGGACTCGAGACCATGAATATTGGCGGCACTTATTATTTTGGACATAATACTGACGATAATTTGGACTTTGATATAAAGATGAACCAAACTGAGGCCATTATCTTTACACCTTTTATCAAGGACCTGGTTTCAAATGTAAAAGGGCACATTTCTACCGATCTGAAACTTTCCGGGAAACCATCAAATCCACAGCTTAATGGCACGCTAACACTTGAAAACACTGGCGTTACGGTTAATTATCTTAAAACCGCCTATACTGTTAATAACAAACTAAGTGTGAACAACAGTGTCATCAATTTAAACAACATGGTATTGAAGGATATACGTGGGGGTACTGGCACAGCTAACGGGACGGTTGATCTGAATAATCTGTCAAACCCCGATATCGAGGTATCTGTCCTGGCGCGTAACCTGATGGCTTTAAACACTACATTTAAGGACAATCACCTTTATTATGGTACCGCATATGGCAGTGGTACATTTAGCTTTAAAGGTCCGGTTGATAATATGAAGATCGACATCAAAGCCAATACCGAGGCCGGTACAATTTTCAATATCCCGCTCAATACTTCATCAACTGCCAGTGAATATGATTTTATCAGATTTGTTGGGCATAAGGATACTGCTAAAGTTGCAAATAAAACACGTGCCTTTAATGGTGTTACCTTAAATTTTGACCTAAGCGCTGACGAAAAAACGGTTGTTAAGATAACCACCGATTACGGTTTGCTGGAAGGCAGCGGTGTTGCCAATAACCTAAAACTGAATATTAACAGTTTGGGGGACTTTGAAATGTATGGCGACTTCCTGATATCCACGGGTAAGTTTGAATTTACTGCAAAAAGCTTCATCAGTAAAAACTTCACGGTAAACCAGGGCGGAACCATCAGGTGGACGGGCAACCCTTCAAATGCCGAGATAAACCTGAAAGCCCTTTATGAGGTGCGTACCAGTAAAGCCCCATTGTACGCGGCCGCGGGCTTACAAACGCCTACCTCGTCCCAGCAAACACTGGTACAGGCACAGTTGATACTGACCAAATCGTTGTTACAACCAAATATTGATTTTGACTTCAACTTCCCTACCGACCCATCGGTAAAGGACGATTTGGCTACTTATCTTGCTGATAATAATAACCGAAATCAGCAGGCGATCAGTATCATTGTCCGTCGTAGTTTCACAGCAAACAACAACAACAATTTGATTTTTGGGACAGCTGGCCAGATGGTAAGTGAATTTGCTTTCAACAAACTCAACAGCCTTATATCACAATCGCATATCAAAAACTTTGATTTTGATTTAAACATCAGGTCGTTCGGTGAAGCCAGTGCTTCTTTAAGGTTTTTTAATAGCAGACTTTCATTCAATGGCAGCTTATTTACCAATAATGGCTCAAATGACCTGTTCAACAGTAACGCCAGTCTCTTCAATCAAAATTTCAGTAGTTTAACCAAAGACTTTGAAGCATTATACCAGATCAGAAAAGATGGAAATCTGACAGCAAGATATTCTTACCGATTACTAAACAATACCACCCTTAATCCATTAAATAACCTCGAGTTTCAATACGTAAATGGTATCGGCTTAGTCTACAACCGCGATTTTGACACCTTTGGAGAGTTCATCAGAAACATATTCAGACGTAGCCGGCGCGACAGAACCCCCGCAACGTCAACACCGGCGGTTCCACCTACTACAACAGGCGGAACACCGGCTACTAAACCAGATGATGAGAATTAATGATCGCGCATAATAGCGTGATCCATCTTATCTCTTTTAGTACGTAAATATGATTCGTTATGTGGGTTCGATGCTATTTCGATAGGTACATTCTCCACAACCTCCAAGCCATAACCTATCAAACCAGCACGTTTCTTTGGGTTATTGGTCATCAAACGCATTTTAGAAATACCCAGACTACGCAATATCTGCGCTCCGATACCATAGTCGCGCTGATCCATTTTAAAGCCTAACTTAATATTAGCCTCTACTGTATCCAGGCCATTTTCCTGCAAGTGATAGGCCTTTAGCTTGTTGATGAGCCCAATACCCCGCCCCTCCTGGTTCATGTATACCACAACGCCTTTACCTTCGTTACTGATCATCTCCATGGCCTTATGTAACTGTGGACCACAATCACAACGGCAGGAGCCAAAAATATCGCCAGTAACACATGAGCTGTGTACGCGTACCAAAACCGGCTCATCGGGTTCCCAGCTACCTTTAATAAGAGCCAGATGATTTTCACCTGTATCTAATTGGGTATAGCCTATCATTTCAAAATCGCCCCATTCAGTTGGCATTTTTACTGATACTTCTTTTCTTACTAAGGTTTCGGCATTTAAGCGGTATGCTATGAGGTCTTTTATGGATACGATCTTCAAATCGAACTCCTTTGCCATTACCAACAGATCAGGCAGGCGGGCCATATCGCCATCTTCCTTCATGATCTCGCATATTACACCGGCAGGTTCAAACCCAGCCAAAACAGCCAGGTCAATAGCAGCTTCGGTGTGGCCGGTTCTGCGTAGTACACCTCCATCTTTGGCAATTAGTGGGAAAATATGTCCGGGTCTGCCCAGATCTTCAGGTTTTGTAGCCGGATCAATTAATGCCATGGAGGTTTTTGACCTGTCTGATGCGGAGATACCTGTAGTGCAGCCATGTCCCAACAGATCAACAGAGACTGTAAAGTTGGTTTCATGCGAGGTAGTGTTGTGGCTTACCATAGGCTCCAGCTCCAGTTCGCGGGCACGTTGTTGTGTAATAGGTGCACATACCAAGCCTCTTCCGTAGCGCACCATAAAATTAATTGCTTCGGGTGTGGCATTACGAGCCGCGGTTAAAAAATCGCCTTCATTTTCCCGGTCTTCGTCATCAACAACGATGATCATTTTCCCGGCTTTTATATCTTCAATTGCTTCTTGTATCGTATTTAGCATTATATGAGTATTTGATAGGGCTTGAATAAAATAAGCCACAAAGTATTTTAAAAGTTAAACAAATTTATGATATATAAAAATGTTTCAAGTCGGTACTGTGTAAAATCCCTTTCGGCAACAGGGGATTAGGCTTACTATAAATGATTACGGTAAATTAGGGCTAATTAGTTGCTTTTGCGCTTAATTAATTTATTAAAAAATCTTTTATATGACTCCATATCAAATATCACCGAGTCGGTAGCGGCTTTATATGACAGGAAAAGTCCGATGGGTGTGAGTATGATAATAGCTACCCACATACCAAAAACGATAGAAACACTACCTGCCCTAACTGATTTTTCGCCTATGGTAGAAATAATATAGTATATCAGGAAAAAAATCACAGAAATTACTACCGGCAGTCCTAATCCTCCTTTACGGATAATAGCACCCAGGGGGGCACCAATGAGGAATAAGGCCAGGCATGCCGCCGAAAGTGTGAATTTTTTTTGTACTTCCGATGCATAACGCCGGATGTTGAGGGTGTCATCATTGTAACGGTCGGTACGGTTCTTTAATATATCTTTTATAGAACGGACCTCTGAGGACGCGCTTGAAAGGGCTACCACCTGATCAGCCAGTTTCATACTTTTCAGCACCCCTGCTTTATCGGCCGCTATATATTTAACTGCGGGTTTTGCCGGCATGTTAAAAAATTTCATATAGGGTGTAATAAGCTTATAATTCTGTGCAATACTACCATCAACCTGGTGTTGTACAGAATCTACATAAGACCGCAGCTGTTTTAAGTTCATCATTTGCGATGCTGACTTAAATTCATTTTCATTAGTACGTGTCAATTTAAGGCCGTCTAAACTAAACTTTTGTTCGGTTTCCTTAAAGCGAAAGCGCGAAAGGCGCTGCCTGAAATTATAAGTAGCATTATCAGGAGCCGATTCTTCATACCGCACACCATCTTTTAATTTCAGCACCAGAAATTTATCGCCCATGGTCCGGAACATAGTCCCCTCACGGGCTATAGTAACAGTTGTATTATTGTTATCGGCACTTTTTTGGTATATCATGATACCATATAACCTTTGCCCATCAGGATCTTTACTTTTTACACGGATGGTATAACCTGTAAAGCTATTGCTGAAAACCATTTGAGGCAACAGATCTGCCGATTTTTGTTTACGGGCATCATACAGTAATGAAAAATACTTCAGGTTAGCCACGGGCAACATATAGTCTGAAAAGAAGAAGGCGGCCACACTCAGAATGGTAACCACCACTATCATGGGATACATTGCCCGGCGAAGGGATATACCTGCTGCCTTAATAGCCACCAGTTCGTAATTTTCGCCAAGCGAGCCATAAGTCATAATGGTTGATAACAGTACCGATAAAGGGAGTGCCATAGACACATTAGTGGCCGAGTTGTACAACATCAACTCAAGAATGGTATACCAGGCAAAACCTTTGCCTATCAGATCGTCGATGTATTTAAACAAAAACAACATCAACAAGACAAACATTACAATGAAAAGCGTACTTACAAACGGTCTTATAAACGATTTAAGGAGTAAAAGATGTATCTTTTTCATTAACGCAATTTGTACAACAGGGTATAACGCAGCAAATGCCTGTTAATTTTCATTAACGTACAAATAGCATTTCACGATACAAAATTAGCTAAAATTAAGTTTCTTTAAGCACCCAATACGCTGATGAGGTATTCGATCTGGTTATCCCATATCAATTTGCGCTCGGCAATGGCATCTTCTGTTGCGAAATCGGTAACACTGAGGGCCACATCATTGGTTAACTCATCCTGTAGAATTTCCATTTCAAAATAAAATTGCGGATCGTCGTCTACCCATTTAAATCTAACCAGCTTGTTTTCTTTTACAGTAAGTAGCTTTGCTTTTTGCGCGTCGCCATCCCAGGTAAATGTATAAACCTGGTCCTTGATGTTCACGTCGTCGGCAAACCATTGCGCTAATCCATTGGGCTCACTCAGAAAGGAAAACAGTATACGTGGAGACGATTTTATCTCATATTCAATGGTAAATTTCTTTTTTTCGGACATTGGGGTTTATACTTGTAAGCTCTAAAAGCTGTAAATGTTAACATTTTTTCTAAAGAAAACGAATTTCTGCTATATTTGCAAACCTTTTTAAGGAAGGCCATTGATTTATTAAGGGCCACTCTTTTATAAAACCATTATAAAAGAGCAAGATACATAAAAAGGCGGGGTAGCTCAGATGGTTAGAGCGTAGGATTCATAACCCTAAGGTCGGCAGTTCGATCCTGCTCCCCGCTACCATAAGGAAACAGCATATCTTTGTTGTTTCCTTTTTTTATACCCATAAACCACTATGCAACAATTAGTTGCAGCCCTCCCATTACCGGTTCGACATTTTCCAACCAGTTGACGCATACCAAAACAAATTTGGGTCTAAAAAAACTATTTAGGCTACCCCTAAGCAAATATTTGACTAGTTCGACTTTTCCTTAGGGATCTCAGTATCTTTCAAAGCCATTTTTTTGTTATGGATCTTTGCCATGAGATATAAAAAATTCAGTATTACCGCAGCCTCTTCTTCATTAACCTCTATACCGTTTTTGGCAAGCAACGCAATTGCCTTCCTACTGGAAACCTTCTCATCTATAAAATCCATCTGCTTTTCCTATTATCCTGTTTACAAACCAATATCCTCGAAAGCGCAACATTATGTCCAATAGAGACCTCGCTTTTCTTTAGGTCTATATTTACTGGAGGAAAAAAGCTGACCAACTGCTTTTTATCTGCCGTATCGAGACTTTCAAAGGCTCTAAATATATCGCTCGAGGATCTGAGGTCAAGCTTCTGCTGTTCTTCGATGGTCCTTAGCTTGATGGCAACGCTACAAAGTTCCTTCCTTATACCGTCAGTAATCCTCCGAAATTCACTTTTCATCTCGCTATAGTCGTCATATTTCAATATGTTCTCCACGAACAGTTTCCTCGCTCTGGAAAGCATTATCTCCTGCTCGCCTAGCTGACGTCGAAGCGCCTGCCTTTCATAAAGAAACTCTGCCTTCTGTGTATCCACATTCCAGTCTGTAAGGATAGTACCGAACAGACTACCTGCCATTTCCGACAGTTCCAATTTCTGGAGCTGGTCCTTATAGCTGTCGTTTAGCTTATCTGCCCTGACCCTTGCCCTACATCCTTTCCGACAGTGATAATAGGCATACTTACGTGTATTACCCTGGGAAAAACTCCCGGTAAGCCTTCTGCAACATAACGGACAGACGAGGAAACCGGTAAGGAAAAAAGCTGACCTGAAATCAACCTTTATGGTCCTGACCCTTCTTTTGGTATTGATGATATCCTGTACCTCATAGAATAGAGCTTCCGGTATCAGTGGCTCGTGGATGCCCTTTATCATCACGATCTCCCCATTTCCGAGCTTCAGCGGTATCAGGCCGCAGTACACGGGGTTACGGATAAGCTTGGAAAAATTTGAGCGCGTGCTTCTTAAGCCTTTGTTCACTGCCATTTCGCTTAAGTGTCCGATCTTATAGATATTTTTCGCAAGCTGACGAAAGACCCACCTTATGATGCCGCCTTCGGGCTGTTTGGGGACTATAATCTTACGACCATCCAATGATGTCATATTCACATATCCCACAGGAGCCTTATTGGGATACCTGCCCATCTCCTTGGCCTTTCTGATACCGTTCAATGTATTTATGGCACGCCTCGTGTTTTCCGCTTCCGGGACGGAAAGATAGATGGCCAACATCACGGAGCTCTCGGGAATGGACAAGTCTATCTGCTGATCGATGGCCATTGCTGACACATTGAGTTTTCTGAGGATGCCCAGCATCTCGTACGCATACTGGATATTACGGCTGAACCTGTCCCATTTGATGAAAAGGATGTTGTTTTCTTCCTTCGCCCTAAATTTTTTCAATTCGGAAACTAGCTTCTTCCATTCTGGTCGATTGAAATCTTTTGCAGAGAAGTCCTCTCGGTAGATCCCCTTAACATCAATACTGTTTGTTTCACAGTATTTCAGCAACCGGTCTTCTTGTTCGGGCAATGAGTAGCCCCTTCTTTTTTGTTCATCAGTGCTTACACGAACGTATAAATAAGCTGATTTCATAAGACTAACTATTGGTTTATGATTATCTAACGACCAAGGAAAGGCGATGGGTATCTAAATATCAAAACTATAGCATAATTAACATGGCCAAATAGTAAATATAGTTCCTTCTTTTGAGGAGGGGACGAACATCAATATTAACTAACAGACTTGTATATCTCGCAATTATAGAATCTCCATATTTGGGGTCCCATGTATAAACACATGGATTATCCCTTTATCCGTAAAATGCAATTACAACTTAAGCGATAATGTTCAGTTATCCTTTATTCAACTTACTGCATGGCCATAGAAAAAGTCATCCGGGGGTGTTTTTCCGCGAGGTCGGAGAGCTTATTGTCCAGGCGGTTGATGAGTAAATGGCCGCCGTTGGTCGTTATTTTATCTTCGAAGAGTCTACAATAGGTTTCCAAAGTATAAAGCGTGTCAGGACTGCAAAGCTGGATCATACGTTGTTTGCCGCCTTTCCCGTGAATGGTCACGGTGCCCGACTGTAAGTCGAGAGCGCTGCGCTGCAAATTGGCAATTTCCGATACCCGTGCCCCGGTCGCGAACAGCAGCTCAATGACTACGATATTGCGTAAAGCCTCCAAATACGCATAGGTGTTTTTGTCCGCGGGTAACATCCCCGCATAATCTTTTTTGAGTAGGTCGTTCGATTCGGCGGCGTTCAGCGCTTTGGATGACTTCCGCATAGATTACCAGGCCGGTTAGTTGTGGGTGAAGGCTCAACCCGGCAGCGAAAGTGGCAACGGTTTCAGCAAGTTGCATCGTATGGATATAGAGTATGGGAATCGGGAAATACAGGATGTCCGGCTGTCCCGCCGGGATCTGTTTAACTTTGTCATAAATCCACTGCTGATGGCCGATGCGGGTGGTATAATCGCAGCAGACCATCAGGCCCTCGAAACCACGAGTAAAATGATAGATATGGCACCTATGATCCAGTTCGTCCAAGCGGTCAGGATGCACGAAAGCGATCGATAAGTATTCGTCGTAATACCGTTAATATCCCGCTAAAGTAAATAATTCCCGGTCAAAAGTGTCTCCACTAGCGTATTGCACAATATCAAACTTTTTTTACGGAGGCGCACATCTGATAAATTAACGAAATAATATTTATGGTAATAAATACAGTATATTTAGAAAAATAAACTTTATCACTTATCTCAACTGACCTAATGCAAATAAAAAGGCAGGAAATCTTAGACCTGAAGACTTTGGGTATTGACAGTTCCAGTGTTGTTCATCTTTTACACATTAAGATTTTGGATGTGCATCAAAAAGCACAGGAAATCATTACCATGCTGACTGATAAAACCTGGATTTCAAAACTAGATGCAGTATCCCAGCTTTCCTATCAAAGCAGGGCCCAAAAAACGATCGAAAAATTGGTCAACAATATCTTGAGCAAAGTTGAAGATTCGGTTACCGAGGAATTTGGCGAGTACTTGGTTTCTGATTCGGCCGGTGAATCATTGGTGCAAATTCATCGTCATACAAAGATTCCGCTAGCTGAACTTTGGAAAGAGCAGATGACTGGAAATCCGGGATTTGACTTTCATACCGAGAGCGCGAGCAACCTAATCGCGTTTGGAGAAGCTAAGTTCAAAACCACCGGAACACCCTATAGTGTTGCCATAACACAGATCGCAGATTTTATTATCGACGAAAAAGATATGATGGAAGTAAGTGATCTGCAAAATTTTGTCAGCAGTGCCGCGGTAACAAATATTATGGATAAAAAGCGCGCCTTTATTGCCGCCTTTTCTATCAATGCGGCCAACCCCGATCTCATCTTTCAAAACCTCTTAAAGCATGAACGATTTAAGGAATTGGTCACACATGCCGAAATCTATTTAATCGCTGTAGAGGTATGAGTGTTAATTTAAACGAAGTTATCGCCAATAGCGACGCAGAGGCGGAACTTGCCAAAATTATCAATAATATCCATCAAAAAGGGCCGGTTCAGTTGCTTGAATTTGAACAACTGGCGTATATTAAAAAATTCCAACCGCAACTTTTCAACCGTTACGAGCGGAAGATAACCAGTGTCTTAGGCTTGTTTTACAAAACGTCCGAGCCACAAAGCTTACTGGAAGAAATTTACAATATTTTCAGTGATGGGATCGAAGAAGAAACAGGGAGGAAATTTACACCAGTTCAGGCGGACGCTTTCAATAAAATTTGGAACAATACCTATTTTTCTTTTTCTGCCCCGACAAGCGCCGGTAAATCATATTTATTCCGCGAGTTGCTGCTGAGCACGATGGGCGATATCTTAATTATCGTACCTTCCAGAGCGCTCATTGCTGAATACTTTATCAAAGTGAACGAGATTATGGACAGGTCCGTTCTCGTTTCTCAATTTATTGAGCATATTAATATTAAGCATACTTCAAAAAGAGTATTTATCATTACCCCTGAACGCGGTGTGGACCTATTTAAGAATATTGCTAATTTCAATATCGAGTTAATTTTACTTGACGAAGCGCAGATCTCCGAAGAAGGTATCAGAGGGATGCGTTTTGACTCTTTGGTCCGTCGGATAGACAAATTTATTCCCAAAGCGAAAAAAGTGTTCACTCACCCCTTTGTGCTTAATCCCGAAGCGCAGTTGTCGAAACATAACTTTTCCGATCGTTCGGACTCCTATTGTTATAAACAAAATTCCGTAGGTAAAATTTATCAGTTTATTAAGGATGATGTATTGACCTATTTTTCTCCATTTGAAACGGATAATAAATTCCAGACCGTGGCCGAAGAAAATATTATTGAAAAGACTTTGGCACAAAATGGCACCGTCCTTATATACGTGTCGAAAAACAAGATTTATGACGGTCGTTATTTGATCGATTTTGAACGTTATATCAAATTATGCGAAAAGATAACAAACCCTGTTGCTACCAATATTATTGAAGAATTACGCGTTTACATCGGGGCATCCAACTCTGATGAGGAGAAACACTCGCTGATGATAGAAATGATGGAGCGTGGTATAGTTATCCATCATGGCTCTATCCCGCTGAAAGCCCGGTTAATTATTGAAAGATTCGTCAATGCGAATTATGCAAAGATCTGTTTTTCTACCTCGACCTTGATCCAGGGAATTAATATGCCGTTTGACGTGGTTTGGATCAGTAATTTCAAATTTGCGGGTTCGCCGATCCAAAAAAACCTTGATTTAAAAAATCTGATCGGCCGCGCAGGCAGGTCGACCAAGTTGCAAAATATGTTCGATTTTGGCTATGTAGTTATTCAGAAGTCGAACGTCAGCACTTTTAAAAAGCGTATGCAAGAGCCTACTGTGCTGACCACGACATCCCGGATAGATGACGATATTCAGAGTGTTCCGGAGGATGTCAAAGACATCGTGCAGGCGATTAAAAATGATTCCTTCGATGATGAGATGCAATTGACAACTACACAGGTCGACCGCCTCAAAAATGCCAACATTGATGGTGACGTTAAATATATCCTGGATAACTTTATCATCAATGGGGTAATTGTTAATGGAGAAGACTATTACAATCTGACCACTACTATCCGAACGAATATTAAAAATGCTTTTAAACATATATTTATTGCACACCTGCGGCGTACCAGCTTGAATAAAGGTGAACAGAGTGTGCTCAGCGCCGCGATCCCGGTGCTGCTTTGGCAGATACAAGGAAAAAGCTTTGCAGAGATCGTTTCACTCCGCCTTTCTTACCTGACCAGTAAATCAGAACAAAGAAGGATCAATCGTGAGGTACGAAACAGACAAATGACAGGGGAAGCCGGGGCTGAAGCGTTGAAGAATTTAACGATCAGGTATTCCCAACCGGCAAGTCAGCTGCCCAACCAGGAGCTTGCAGCGACGGGATTATTTCCGAGAGGTTCGTCGATCAGTGAAATTGAATACGACCTGGTGGTCTTTGATACCTATGATTATTTAGATAAAGTGATCGGCTATTCTCTAACCGATCCGCTCGTGGCCGCATTTCAGCTTTATTTTGAGAAAACCGCCGACGCCCGAGCCGCCACCATGAAAAATTTTATCAAATATGGAACGGACGATAGTCTGGAAATTTGGTTGCTCCGCTATGGGTTTGGTTTTGAAGAAGTCGATTGGATAAAAAATTACGTGGATAAAATAGACGAATTTGAAATTGTGTTCAAGGACAACATCAACGAACTGTCAGCACAAGAAATGGCTATAATTTCCCGATATCTATATCCTGGAGCCGCCTAACCGACTTTGCGGTTTAAACTAATAATCCTGCAAATAACTTCACCACCTTAACTTTGCGTGATGAGTATAGAGGAAAAAGTTGACAAGATCATCGAATAACTGACTCGCACTTCTCAATTTGGACATATTTTCGATTATTGACGACGAAAAGACATTTTGTTCTTACAATCACTTTTTGATACATTTAACGAAATCTTGTCCAATTTATTTAATGAGTAACAACCAAATCATCACCATCAGTCTCGCATATAGCGTTGATGCACGCACTTTCAATCGAGAGGAAATAGTGCATCCAATAGAATTCGATAAGATCATTGAATTGATCAATAATGATATTATCAATGCAAAGTTTTCTGATGAGGGGGCTGACAATGATCAGTTCGTAAAGGATCGCTATCATAATGCGATTACTGTATTGGGAACAAGGGGAAGCGGAAAAACAAGTTTTTTACTTAGCGTTTTAAAGCACTACAGTAACCATGAAAACGTGGAGGTACTAAAAATAGTTGACCCTACACTGATCGAAGAGAAAGGTCATATATTTCTAAATGTATTGTCTATCATTAACGACCGGGTTGAAGAAAATTTAAAGAAAGTCGGTTACAAGGATTTAATCACTGGAGAATCAGACCGTAAAATCTGGGATCGTTATTTGGAAGAATTAGCTGGTGGGCTGCCTTCCATTGATGGTATCGGAACAGGTCTTGACCAAACTAATTGGCAAGATCCGGAATATATCATGCAAAGAGGTATTCGGCTTGTAACCGCATCACGCCATCTTGAAAATAATTTTGACAAGCTGGTTCGCTTCGCGTTAAAAATATTAAAAAAAGAGGCATTTATACTTGCGTTTGATGATATCGATATCGACTTTAAAAAAGGTTGGCCTGTTCTTGAGACGATTCGAAAATACTTTGTAAGTCCAAAACTGATCACTTTGTTAAGTGGCGATATGCGTTTATATTCACTTTCTGTCCGGAAACGACAATGGCAAAACTTTGGTGAAGAACTAATTTCAAATCCTAACGAAATGGTTGACGGTAGTTCAACTTATTTGAAGGAACTGGTGCGTGAAACTGAAAGCCAATATCTTCAAAAAGTAATGAAACCCGAAAGAAGGATTCATTTGACAACCTTAAGAGATAAAACCAGTCAGTCAGTAAAAATCAAAGTCAACATTGAATCACTGCAACAAGGGTCGGTTGAGATTGCTGAATACTATAAAATCATATTCAACCGAATAGGTATACATAACAACTACCAAATTGAAATTTATCAATCGTTCTTACTGAATTCACCGCTTCGATTGCAGCTTAGATTTCTATCAATCTTTTTACAATCTTCCGATTTAACAGCAGGTTTATCCCTGTTGGATCCTTTTGTGAGTGATCTTTACGAACAAAGAGTCGATCTCAGTCAGATTTCCAGTTCTTCACAGTTTGTGAATATTGGTATTCTAAACTTTCTAATGAGCAAACATCTTTTATCTGAAAATTACCAATTGCAACCCTTAACTGACAACGCCGGCTTAAATGGTACTATGACTGCATTTACGTTGCTTTTCGCTATCCAATCGGAGAAAAATGCAGCCTCCGTTTTTGATTACCTCGTTCGCGTGGGATATATCCGTAATATATTAAGCAGCATCGGTTATGATGAAGTGTTACAGAACCCTGGTCTAAATCAGCACATGCCAACTATTGAAGGATTGTGCCGCCATTCTGGAATTTTGCAGGACAAAGTATTAAAGGACAGCATCGGAATGGTCACTGCCTATGTCAATGCCTTCCTCGAAACAGGAAAAAATACAGAAAAATCCTGGGGAGGAATGATCACACTTCCTGGCAGGGCTAAACGTGGCAAAAGAAATTCACGTACGAATAGAGATAGGATCGATGCCGTGGCTGCGGGTACTAGTGGGTTAAAAAGCTCCTTGATCTATTTTCCGTTAAGCATCTCTCAAAGCGCTGTGTCTCAAAACGAAACTTTAACCTATTCTTTCCATGTGTTAATTGCCGTCATTGCGGAACTCATTCGAAAATCTTCAAGTGGTGATACTTACAAAGGCATGTTAGAGCTTGCGCAGCTGAGAAGTTATCCTATGCCTGACTTTAAGCAAAAGTCAAATATTTCCACAGGAACAGATTTTGATGATGATACCGACGATGAAGAGTTCGTCCCCAATGATGACCTCGAAATATTCGAGAACAAACTTACAGAATGGGCGGAAACCTATCCTGCAGTTCCAATTCCACCACACATTCTTGGTAAAGTTTCAACCAGAACGTTTTTTGCATTTACGGAGATCCATCGAAAACAACAGCGACGCAAACTCGGAGAAATTATGCATGCTATGTGTGTAACGTTCCTGAACGCGGTATTCATCGAAGATGCTAAAGAACATGTCCAACGACCGGTGATCAACTTGAATAACCCCGTTTACAGTGACAGATTATTTATTCAAAATTTAAATAATCGGACACGGGCATCGGACGGGTCACTCAAATTATCCAGGTGGCTAGTCAGCTGCCCATTATTTATGGCTTATTTGAATCCTCGTTCAGAAGAATTGATGGCTGCATTAGGTAGTTTTACCCATAATGACCGTTATAGCTCAGCAGTAAGAAATGTTTCTGTCTTTGAAGATCTACAAAAGGTACGGGTAAAACAAAAACTATCCATGCCGAGGGACCTTCATACAGTAATAGCCTCTTTTGGAAGATTAGGGATTGAATGGGAAGATGTGGTAGAAAGCAATGAAGACGAAATGGAACTCAATGGATATTTATCCGAATACAATGCCAGTAATCAGCCTATTTTAACTATGGACCGGTTGAAAAGAATGATCGATTACGCGATCACTGAGGACGACGATTGATGAATACCGGTTCAATCATTAGACATCTTTTAGCCGATGACGAGTCTTTACGACGTTACTATGTTGGGGAGCCAGTCACTTTTACCGATATCAAGATGCGGTTGTTTCTCCGTGAGAGAGTTGAGAACAGGTGGATTCCTGATCACCATTACCGTCTTGTTCAGGAAAAATCATTTTCGGATTTGTTCACGTTAGCAGATATATTGACTAAAGGACTGGGGAATTTAGCGAACGGACTGCTCGAACTTCACAATCACCGGATATATGTCTCAAAAAAAATAACAAATTCTTGGCAGGATATCATCACTTATCTGCCGCCGCTCATCCTACAATGTGCCTTTCTACAGCAAAACCAGGCGCCCGCGGATATGTCAAAAGCTACTTTGCAAGCCTATTATCAGGATATTTTAAAGCCTAATTTTAGATATACTGCTTTACCGCACCCTTTTATATCCGAAATAGAATCCTACATAAATACCGGGCCGGGTTTTAACGACTTGCACATGCACTTAAACGGGTCAACAGAAACAGATATCGCCTGGCAAGACTACTTGTCTGATCCTAACAAGGTTTACGACGAATTTAGCAACGCATTCAAGGAAACTATGGTGCGAGAGCAGTTAGAACAAGAGTCGCCCATGTTTGACCCAGCTACCTTCAGAAACCTGTTGTATACGGCGCGGAGACTTCGGGAGGTTATTTATCAGCAGCTATTTTTCCCCGATCAAACCAATTGGAAAGATAAAACGCTTAAGCAGCTGTTCACGGAAATTTCTTCTCCGTATAGCATGGGGGCACAGGCAAGTTATTATCATCCTTTCGGGTCATTAGCCGGAGTAAATCTGGAAAATAGCAATGATATTTCTGTTGAGGCATTAATGTATGTAGTAGTTTTACAACGTTTACGAGCGGATCGGAATGAGTTTTTGTCGTCGATGTTCCACTACTACTTGTTAATACAGGGGTTATGCAATCGCTTACTCGTTCAGCAAATTCATCAGTATGGGTTTGAGCAGTTCCAAAAATTGACATTGAATGGTTTAAGGGAACACAGCGAGCGTCAATATGTCGCCCGTTTTAAACAAATTCAAGGGAACGAATTGCGAAACATTATTTTTCTCGAAGGACGCTTTTCTCCCAAAAAAACTGAAATTGACAATGTTGCCTTGCTGGATGCTATCATGGCAGGCTGGGCAAACATGAAAAAACTGATTGGCTCGGGAAACAGTGAACCGGATGCCGTTCCAACGCTGCGCCTGGTGGCTCATTTTATCAAAAGAAAGGATTCTAAAGATGATCCTTATATCAGGCATAAGCACTTGCGCAAAGACATACTTGCCCGCGCTCGTGCTTTAACACCATTGCTAAAAAATTATCCAAAATATAAGAAGCTGATTACCGGCGCAGATGCAGCGGCTAGCGAGTTCGATGCACCTCCAGAAGTTTTTGCGCCGGTATTCAGATTTTTACGGCGCCAGGGAGTAAATCATTTCACTTATCATGCTGGTGAAGATTTTCATCATTTACTAAGCGGAATGCGTGCTATTTTGGAAGCGGTAGTTTTTACGGGTATGTGCAAGGATGACCGGATCGGTCATGCTGTTGCATCGGGCCTTTCGCCTGATGTCTGGTTAAGAGCATTGGAAGAAAATATTTTGATAAGCCAGGGTGAGTGGCTTGACAATTTGGTATTTGTTTGGTTCTTAATGCGAGTAAAAGCACCTAAATACCTAAAAAAATTAGAAACAGAAATTGCCAAGTACAGTGAAATCATCTATGAGGAAATATTGACGCCGCAACAGTTGGTTAATGCGTGGCAGTTAAGGGCCATCGATCCAATTCGCGCTTTTGGTGCTTCTTCTTACCCGGATATTGACGAAGAAATATTAACGGAAAAAGCTCAAAGTAATGCTGAATTCAGGATTTTTGAAGCTTACCACAGTTTACCGATAAGAAAACGTTATTACGACCTGATAGAAATAAGTACTTGTAAATTGATCAGTAGATATCAATTGGTAGATATTCAGAAAACATTATTAAAATATTTAACCGAGCAGGGCATTGTTATGGAGACCCTTCCCACAAGTAATGTCAGGATCGGACATCATCGTGATTACCGTACTTATCATCTTTGGAATTGGCTCAAATGGAAAAGCGCCGGAAATGACATTCCATCGATCGTTTTGGGTACCGATGACACGGGAATATTTGCCACCAATATCATAAATGAGTATGCCAATATATTTGCCCAATTGACAACTTCGCAACGATTGAGTGCCAAGGAAGCTATGGATACTATCAAATATTTGGACGATAACGGAACGAATTTCCGTTTTGAGTAATGAATCAAATAGACTTCATTAAGATCGAACGTGAACGCGTCCTCAATTTTACCATCAAATCAGCCATTCAAAACCATTATTCTGGGCTATGATCGCCATAGGTTGCAATTGCTCGTAAACCCGTTGCTTTTCAAACAAAGAAACGTCCGGTACGATAGTCAGATAGTCTTCTAGGAACTTATGTTTAGGCGCTCTGTGCCGAATGACTTCTAAAGCCGTGTGCTGCAAGTTGAAATAGGGCTGGAAGTATTTATCTAACGGAGGAAGCTTACCTGCATTTGAGGAGTAACAGAGGGATTATTAACATTGCGTTGAAGGTCACGTAAATCTACAACGTAGATTTCGTCCTCTAAATCAAATGGTGCAGGGTCTTCAGCAATAATATACACATCACCGGGATTTTCATCTTCCATCGGATGTAGTATCTGACAAATTTGCCTTGGCTGAGTTGGTACCTGCATACTCAAATTTACGAAAAAACCTGCATTTGCCTTGCAGACTATAAGTTACATTCAGTCCTTATAACCTAATATTTACTCTTTATCCATTACGATTTGCTGCTATGATTCAGGTGCAAATTCGGTTATTTTGTATATATCAGTCATCTGCGGATCTTCACCCCGTCCAATCAGTGTTCCAATATTTTTCCAGGCATTTGCTTTACTTTCCGGGATACCCTTCTTAACTGCTTTTACGGTCTGTGCTTCAAAAGCTTCCTTATAGCGGGACAAATTTTTATTGTAGATATTCGTTATTTGACCTATGGTATTTATAAGGTTTGAGTTTTCTACTTTAAAGTCCAGAAACCAGTCAGGGTCAGCTGCCTGCATTTTTTTTATAATAGTATTTTCAAATTCTACCAGTTCTTCCGGTAAATTATGTTTTACCTGTAGTTTTTGAACCAGCTCTTCTATCTTTCGCAGTTCATTGGCCGTAAGCATATCGTGGAATTTCAGTTTAAACGATACGTAGAATTTTGAACCGTTGGAATGTATCCGGCAGTTTTCGTTGATCAGAGAGAAATCAAAGCTTTCGGTAACAGCATAACGTTTTTTAAAGTCCGCTTCAGACAATTTGTATCTTTCAGTAAGAGCACGGGTTGATGGCAGCTTCTCAAAAGAAGCAAACTCACTGCTTTTTAAAATATCGTTCCATAGGTCTTCTTTTTTGGCATACTCACCGACATCATCGCTTTTACTGTAGGTTTTCAGCCATTGATGTACAGACTGGAGTAATGTTTTTGCAAAGTCCTTAAGGTCATCCGGAAGCCCCTGTTTAACCCATACAGCGCCCAGGTCAAAGTAACTATGCTTTTTGAACAGTGTCATCCTGTATAGAAGTGAAAGCGCGTAAGGGACGACAGATGAGCGTATCTGGCCAATGGCATTGGCACCCGAACCGTAAATTACCTCAAATTCTTTAAACATAATTGCCTTAGCGATTAAATCCTCGTAAAAGGGCCGCCCGAGATTTTCAGGATTAACCGGTTTATCGTTATGATCCAGCTGAACGAAGTCCATAAAATCGCGGAATACTTTCTCGCCCCCTTTTCTTACCAGGAAAGGACTGGTGCCCCATGCCACATAATATTTGGCTACCTGCTCCTTACTCAGCCTTTTGGCTTTCGGATAATTTCTTTCAATCTGCGTTTTCTGATTAGGATAAATTCGCAGTAAAGTATTAAAGTCTCCGCGAATGCGCTCAAAGAACCATTTGGTGCCGGAAGGATCTGTAATACTTTCGGAGAGTTTTTTGATTTTTACAAGGTGCGGGCTTCTCGAATTAAGGTCGACACTGGAAACTTTATTTTGTGAATTTGAATACTGAGATATTTTAGAAATCAGATCGTCAAGGCTGTCGCGGTCATCAGGATTTACGATATTGATCTTTGCAGTAACATTAACTTTGGAAATATCTACGCCGTCCTTGTTGGTAAAGTAGATGGATGCGGTAGTCTGCCCACCGTTAACAATCTGAAAATCGGTTAGTGTGCTAATCATTGCAACACCGCCGGACTGGCTGATATCTGCTGCTGTTGCCGTGATGGTTAAGCCGTTGTTGTAGGCTATGAACTTTTCCGGTTCGTTGATGATGGTATCTTTAAGTTGTTTGTTAACACCCTTAAACTGCAGGAATGAACGAACGTTTCTTTCCAGTAAACGGGAACTGTAACTATGATAAAAGTTAACAAGTAATCTGGCCGGGATTACAGCCAGGAATGATTTAAATATACCTGCGTCATCGGCGGCCTGTATGGCGGGTAGCGGCGGGTCAAAAGCAATTACGATAGGTTCGGCATTTCCTTCTGTGATTTCGTAGGTATAAATTTTATTCAGGTCTATCAGCTGATAAATCAGCCTCACTTTTTTACTTTTACGTGTGCCTTTGAAAGTGTAACTTATGCTTACCTCATCGTCTGTAAAGGCAAAATTCTTGGGTGACTGTGTACCGCGTGATTCTATAGAAATGGTATTGCTCACCAAAAACACTTCCAGAACATCAATCTGTTCCTGAAAGTCGGGTGTTTCCAGCGAACGTATCAATACAGCAGCCGGATCAGCTGCCTGCACATCCGTAAGCATTTTTTTTACTGACCGTGTAAAGAAATTTTTAGCCCTTGCGAATAAAAGATCATAGTAATCCTTACGTGCAATATATTTTTCTTCTTTTCCCGGCAATACCAGATTGGACAAAAACAACTGTAAACGCTCGCCTGATTCGTTAATCTGATAGGCATCAACTTCAATGTTGTCCTTATCCCTTCGAAAAAAACAATCACTGATCTCTTCGGAATCTGTTAGTCTCGCCTGATTGAGTGCAGGTAAAACATACTCAAGCAAAGCAGCGCGGTTTACATTATTGTCCTCTGAAGTTATATTATTGAGCAATGTACCGGAAAAAGAATTCAGTTCGTTCAGCATCATATGAAGTGTGTGAGGTCGTCGGTTAGATATTGTTTAATGCTGCCCAGTGCCAGTTCATATTTGATATTTCTGACTGCATCAGGCAGAGAGGAACGTTTTAAAGCAGGAAAATCCGGCATTGTACAATCATACCAGCGCGTGCTTACGATTGCAAATGTATGATGGTTATAATCATCGAGTGAGTTTTGATCCAGGCCTGTTTTATTAAGAGCAGAGTAAAACAGGTTGATTTTTATGCCTGTAACAGCCCTGAGCATACCCATAATTTCAGATATCAGGCTTCCAATCGTTATTTGTTGCGCTTTGTCACCTCCAAACTCCGAAACACCGAGTAAAAGATTTTGTCCTTCGAGCCAGTCCAGCTGGTACTCGCTGGAGATATTGGCCGTTTGCTTAAACTCAGCAATGCTTTTGATTTCAAAATGATTTTCACCCAGTTCAAAATCGTGCCCTTTGCCATACGGGCCTTTCCATGCAGAAAGAATATCGTTAAATGGCAGCCTGGAATTTTCTAACAGATATTTAAGAAAGAAAAGTTCTGCAAAAATACCCTGAAGGTCACTATGCGACAGCCGGCCGGTAAGCGGCTCAAACAGATCGAACCAGTCATTGCAGATGGAAATAAAGCCCGCTTTTACAGACCCTGATTTGATTTCGCGGGTCTGACTAACTATACTTATGATCAGATCGTTAAACAGATTCCGTGCATTATCATTCAGCAAGGTCAGGATGAGTGACGGTTTGCCGTCCTCAATTTTTTCTTCCAAGGAAATATTGGCCCTGACTACCGGCTCAACGAGTATATTACTTGCTTTCGCACCAAAGTCGAAGAACAGGCAGTATTGCATTTCTGAATTGATGCCATAGCGAAACCTGTCATCTGAAAATTCAGCAAAAAACAGCAGTCTCGGAAACCGCGCATCATCATTCAGTAAGATACCCCATTGCAGCTTCATTAGTTAATATCGTTTACTTCAGTTGTAAAATCTTCCGGAATTTCATTGTCATCATTTCTGACTTCTATCTTCGCATCAAAGGATGATACATAAGCATTAGCCATGTAATTGGCACCGGGATCGTCGTCAATCTGCGGAAAACTTAGTGCATAGCCGATTAACGGTATATTGGTATTAATGCCTTTTGACGCCGCCGCCGCTTTAAGTTCAGCATTATTAAATACTTCATGCTGGTCTATCAGATAAATAAGCAAAAGGCCTTGATTTTCTGGTCTCACCTTTCTGAATATCCATCCGGGAATAGTAATTCCTTCCGCGGTTTCCGTTGCTTTGGTTTCACTTACTCCATTTTCAGTTAATTTATCTTTCTTGTAATCCCTGAATTCCTGAATCACCTCATTAATTTTATCCTGATTTAAGCCGAGTGACTCATCCATACCGGAAGTCATAATATTCATAGACTTTCCTGACGCAGTAAATAGCATTTCGTTTTTCAGCTCACCGTAATAGGGAAACTCTTTTTCCTTGGGGGCACTTCTTTTGGTAAGTGACAATTCCAGTCCGTCCTCATTAAAAGACCGTCCGGTGCCCGTGCGGCGTATCGCAATTTTCCAGTTTGTCAGCTTACCACGGTCATTGCACAGATCAATGTAATGTTTCATGTCATCCTTTTTGAAGGATCCCTGAAGAAAAACAGACGGCAGATCGAGGAAGCGGAACAAATCCTGTTTACCTCCATCATAGATATAGAACCCTTTACTTTTATTAAAGGCCAGTTCGCTGAACAAGCTAGTAAACCCGGACCAGGCAGTTTCGAGGTTATTTTTGTCAATTTTAAAATGAACAGATTGCTGCACAACATCTTGGAAAGAATATCTGACCTCATTGGCATTTTTCAAAATTGCAGCACGGGTGATTTGCAGGATGTCAGGATGCTTTCGTATGCGAAGTTCAAACTCTTTGGGCGTTTTCTTCTGGATCTCCATGTTATCAATCTGCTCTTCCAGTTCACATAATGCCGAAGTAATGAAATTGTATTTATCTTCAGTAGCGGCATCAATGAACAACCGGCAGGCATCGATATAGCCGGGACGGTACCCGAACCAGCGTCCCATTTGTAACAGGGCATCATACAGGTTTGTATCACGAAGGAAATAGTTAATAGTCAGCCCCTCAAGCGTAAACCCCCTTGAAAGTCTGTTACCCCCTACTGCAATGTATTTTTTAGGCTCGTTTTCCGGGTAAATCAGTTTATCCCCGGTTTGCGAATTGATCGCTTTTACCACCATATTTTTAACGGCTGTAGGGAGCAATTCGGATATATCATCCCATGTTTTCGAAATCAAACCATCTGCGTTATACTCATCAGGAAGATAAGAGCGGATGTTGGCTACTTTGTAGGCAAAGAACTTATTCCATTGCAAGCGAAGCTTTTCATAGATTCCATTCGGATCTTTGATGCTGTCATCGCTGATCTTTTTCGTTACAAAAGCGAGGTATTTGTTTATCCGGTCTGCAGCGATATTCTGATCGTTGATCAGCCGGGAAATATGCACCAGCATGGTATGGTGCGGTGTATAGCCGGGTAATACTTCCAGTACCGCTTTTCTCGATTCGCGGAGTGCAACTGAAAGAATGAAACAATCAACCGCATCGGTAAGCGACCGGCGCAACACTGTTTCCTCGTCGCCGAATATCATGTCTTCATCATCCGGCGCGTCGGGAATATTTTCTATAAGCGGTATTTTAAAATCGCCTTCCTGTTCCCGGCCGCTTGAAAAGAAACGGCGCGGCCCGAGATATGAGGTCGGTGTTGCCAGTTTATAGATAAATTTATCCGGGAAAAGGCCGGAAGAAAGCGTGCAGCTGAATTCCCGCACTTCACCCTGATAGCGGTATTTGATTGGCCACGCGCCGTCCTGCTGATTGGCACCATGCTGATCCTGAAGGATATTCGCGAAGGGTGTAGCAGTATATCCAAGATAGGAACGTCTTTTGAATAAATCAAGCAATGCCCTAATATGGCCGTTTACCTTACTGGCATATTCAGCCCCTTTATAGCCGAGATTATTCAATGAAGCATTATCAGCCTCATCATCAACAACCAGCAGGCTTTTTGGCAGCTTATCGGTACCTTCCTGCAAGGATGACTTTAGCCAGAATATGAGATTGGTGAGTACCGAAACGTTCTTTTTGCAAATCAGAATACGCTGATTAGTAAAATCGAAATTATTGTCAACCATCGACTTTCGGAAATCTGCGGTACTCGTTGTGATGGAATTGATCTGGTAAATCCCATCCCGTCCGAATTTCTGTATTTTACCTACACCAACATCCTGATTAATCTGATTGCCGACTTCACCAAGGCCGATTACGTCCTGGTTGATGCGTTTCTGCGTTTGAAAGCGCAGATCTTCCATGATGCCGGAAAAAACGATCACCATATCATATCCTGAATCGATAGCCCGGTTGATAACACCGTTGAAATTAGCCGTTTTTCCTGACTGAACAGAGCCCAGGACCAGCCCCTTTTGTAAGGGTTCAATGTCCCTCTTAGGATCGCCAAGCCGTTCAATTATTGCGAGTGTGCTTTTTTCTGTATTCTGAATTACATCTACAGGCCTTTCGAGGCTGCGCAGGTAATGTGTATATCGTTTAAAGTAATTCCACTGTATGGCAGGTTCACGTTTATCAATCCAGCGCTCATAATCCTGGGTTTCATCAATCACACTATCCGGATCGCTTGTGGTTACGATCACCGACTTTAAACGCATTTTTATATTTTCCAGCCATTCAGCCAGCCGCTCATCATCCGCACCTTCAAACTCATATTCAAATTCTTCATTCGAGCGGAGCGATTGAAAATGTTTTTCGATCTGCTGATGCAGTTGCTCTACAGTGATAAAACCCTGATCACGCTTTAGCTTTTCGGCGCGGCGCTTAATAATATCGGATAAATGTTCCCAGGCCATAGGTTATGATAAGGTGTTTAAAAAATTGGTAACGACAGGGTTCTGCCCGAAGCTTTCAAGCAGAAATTCCCTGATTTCTTCCGGTGAATAATCTGCTTCTTCATAATATTTTTTCAGTCTGATAATTTTTTGCTTATCCTGATCGGTAAGGCCTTCTTCAATTTCAGAGGATGATGCAGCATCCCCCTTCCAGACCTGGTTAAGCTTTTTTTCAAAAAGGCCGGTGATCGTTTTTAGCATTTCAACCTGTGCGGGATTAAGCTGATTTTCCAGCTGGCGGATAAGCTCAAAATCATGATTGATCCTAAGTACCGGCCCTGCTGCGGTACTTTCACGGGCAATAAGTGAAAGCCCGTTCCGCGCCGCAGGATTGCGTATTACTCCCGAAGCCAGGCGTTCGCGATACTCCTTTGAAGCCTGTCCGGCAACATAAGTAACCATTTCTGCCATAGCCCTTTTAAGGCCGAAAGGCAGCTTGAGTGAGGATTTCGCCACGTTAATGTGAAACTCACTGTCATTAATGTTTGTAATATCTATTTTAATCCTTGCGAACTGAAGCCATATCGCCTTTGGAATAGCGCGGAGCCAGAGCCCGTAGCTGATCAGCCGTTCGTTGCGATACACAAACATGCCCTGACATTCATCAAGGGATTTGCCTACCGGTGCCCATAAAGAATCAGGTTCTTTAACTTCAACAGCTGCCCGCTTGGGAAGTATGATACCCTGAAAACGAACATACGCATCGGCAGTCTGCCAGTAATTTTCAGATATTTGCTGTACGCCGTCCGCGTTAACAGGGAACGGATTAAAACCAACAATCATAGAATTATTGAGCCGGATCTCCAGTTTGCCGGACTGCAAAAACCTGTGAAATACCAGCCCGAGATGGCTGCGCAGTTCCTCCAGTTCGTCATTAATTTCTGATTGCTTTTTAAGCCGCTCCAGTTTATAAAGATTATCCCAGATAACAACTGTTCGCGGGACAAATTCGTTGTTCCGTGCATGAAAGTCTGAACTGATCGCATCAAAGTCTTCAATATACTTTTTTGTAGCGTCTTCAGAATCGATAATCAGCGTCCAGTCTTTAGTTTCTTTAAGGTATTCAACGTCCCACGTTCTCGCCTGATAAGGCATTCCTGCCTTTGCTGATATCAACGTAAAACGCCTTGATTGTGAGAAAGAACCGGTTTTCAAACCCAGCCCAAACCTGCCCAGGTCATTCCCTGCACGCCCGGCATCAAGATCGGCGCTTGGAAAGCGCATATTGGCTGTTAGTTCATCGTCCGTCATTCCATGGCCGTTATCAGCTATATAAAGACGCAGCGGCGAGACGTTAGCATTGATCAGCAATTCTACCCTTCGCGCGCCTGCGGTGACTGAGTTATCTACAAGGTCGGCGACTGCGGTAGATAGTGAATACCCCTGCTCAGATATCGACTTAATGAAAAATACTGGTGGCGGGGATAAGACTATATTTTGCGGCATTGACTAAGGATATGGCTTTCGGTTGTTAATATTATAAAATATATATGTGAAATGAAACTTATCTATTATTTAATATCTGAATAACAGCGGTTCACGCGCTTCCCGTGCATTTTCCGGTACGAGTATTTCATGCACTACACCGGCTATCTGCCAGGCCAGGTAAGGAGGAACTGCATTACCAACCTGATGGAACTGCTGAGTGCGGCTGCCGCAGAAATAGTAATTATCCGGGAAGGTCTGTATCCGTGCAGCTTCGCGCACAGTAAGGCTGCGGCACTGCGACGGGTCATAGTGAATAAAATAATGTCCGTCTTTCGAAATGTGGCTGGTAACTGTGGTTGCTGGTTCATCGGGGAGCTGCACCCGGAACCGGTCATTAAATTTACCGGATTCGGCATTTTCGTGATCCGGGATCAGGTCTTTTCCAAACTTCCGGTAATCTTCCATCCTTGGGAATTTCTTGAATTGGCGGGTGTAAAGGGCAGCAAAAAGATAACGCTTGAGGTCCTGGGTAAGATGCCCTCTTGACTGATGCTGGATAACCCCTTTTAATTTTTCGTCGGAATACCAGCGGAATAGCGGGTGCCCGGATAATATAGTCCGCGAAGTGCGGCGATAATCGGTGCCGGTAGTTTCCGGCAGCGTCTGTTTAAATTCCGCGTCGAAACCCAAATCAGCAAATGACTTTAACAATTCATCGGTGTACGCTTTTACCCTGTCTGACCAGCCCGAAAATGAATCTTCAAGGTTCTGATATTTACGCGCTTTTTTTGTTCCCGTTTCGGTACTGATTACCTCTGTATGGGTAAACTCCCGGTATATACCGCTTCGAACGGGTGGCAAAGCACCGATGACTGAACGAAGATCATTTTTTTTAGAGTGTTCCAGTGTTCCCGGCTGAACGTCAAGATCTGCACGTATCCCCAAAAGGATGACCCGATGCCGTTTCTGAGGAACTCCGTAGTCTTCCGACCGTATCAGATAATCAGCGTCAACTCTTACGTTGTCTTTTACAAGTGAGTAAATCCGGTATCCCGGTGGCGCATACTCCGGAAAAACAATCGCAGGCGTTGTCAGGTCAGCCAAAATCTTACTGAATATTTTTTCACCATTCAGTTCGGCAGAGAGCAGACCTTTCACATTTTCCATGACGAATACCACAGGCTGGTGTCTGGCAATAATCCGCAGGTATTCCTTATATAAATGAACGCGGTGATCTTTTTCACTGATTCCGCCTACGCGGGACCGGCCGGCCATTGAATAGGCCTGACAAGGGGGGCCGCCAATCAGTACCCAGTTGGTTTCACCATCCAGTTTTTCAGCTATCCTCCGATCTACTTCTGCTTCAGGTGTTTCACCAAGTGTTGCCTGCCAGGCTTCCTGAAATGCTTCCTGATATTGCTCAGGCCAGGCATTATAAAGTTCTTCAATTGTAATTTCCTGTTTAAGGAAAGCGTAATATTCATCAGGTAACTCCCTGAACGGGAATTGTCGCACAAAGGAACGAAGGGTCAGGGTCTGATGTGCATGACTGTCTTTTTCAATAGAAAGTTCTATTTTAAAAACACGGTCGTTATCATTCCCGATCAGCGAACTGAACCCCTCAGCAAGGCCGCCAGGGCCCGCAAACAAATCTATTATCGGGAAAGGCATCTGAATATTTCAAGTAAAAAAACTAAGATAGAAATATAAATGCTTTCGCCAACAATTCTGGTCAGGACCCGGTAACGGTCAAAAGATTACGAAGTTGATTTTCAATGCGCTCCAGTGTATTTGCAGCAACATTTTTTTTGAGCTCACATTCCCAGACCGTAATAATATTCCAGCCGGCCTTTTGTAATAAACCAACTGTCTCACTATCCTTTGTCTGATTTTTGCTGATCTTACTGAGCCACCATTCCGTCCTGGTTTTCGGCACAACAAAATACCGGCACTCATGATGCCCGTGCCAGAAACAGCCATTAATAAAAATAACACTCTTATACCGGGGAAGTACGATGTCAGGTTTGCCCGGCAATTTTTTGTCGTGCAGCCGGTAACGAAAACCTCTGGAGAAAAGAAATTTACGAACGAGCAATTCCGGCTTCGTATCCTTGCTGCGGATACGGGACATATTATAACTTCTTATTTCTGTAGTATGCACATCAGCCATGATTATTAAATACAGTTTTTAAGCCGGAATGTTTATGGCTAAACCTGAGACGGCAGCGGAATATATTTATCAAGACCCGTTTCAATCAAAAAGATCTCCTGCATAACGCTGTAAACATCCTTCCGCCTTTGTTTTGGGTGCTAATCCAAAAAGGCATAACGTGGATCGGCATCTTTATCTGTAGCGTCCCATTTTTGAGAATAGGGTGGATTGGAAACCATGGCATCCAGATACAAGGGATTGTAAGAGTTTACCGGGTCGTTTTCATCAAAGTATGGCTAGTCTTCTTCTAAAGTATCGGCATTTCTGGTTTCAATATTACCGATGCTAATGCCCCACATAACAAGGTTCATGCGGGTAAGGTTGTAGGTATTTTGTTTGAGCTGCTGTTCGTAATATTTAATTTTATTTTTGTCATCCATGTGTTTGGCAACGCTCTTACCGATATTGATCAACAAAGATCCCGAACCGCTGGTAGGGTCATAAATTTGTATTTCAGAGCGATCTTTGAGGTGATGTGCTATAATCTCCGACATTAAAACTGAAACCTCATGGAGTATAAAATTCTCCGGCTTTCTTGCCTGCATTGGCCGCAAATTTTTCGATAAGATATTCGTAGATAAATCTGAGCACATCGTAATCCTGTCTGCCATCCATCGGGATATCTTTGATCAGCCGTATAAGTTCGCTGATAGCCTTGGTTTGTAGTGCAGCCGTATCACCCAACTTACTCAATCCCGTTTCAGGGTTTTAAAAATGCCGTCAAACAGTTTCTTATAAGCTGGGTTAAACAAGCGGCTAAAGGCTAAAATCTTTTTTGGCAAAAGTGCAGGAATAATTTTACTTATTCTAAGTTATATATAATTGAATACGTTTATTCTCCCAAGGCATTTTTTACATTGCTGATCAATTCTAAATACTCATCAAAGTTCGACCTTTCGACACTCCCCTACTTAAGGAAATATCTTGAGGTGTTTCCTTTTTTTATGTTTATAAAAATATATTAGACAGGTAATTACAAATCAATATAGAAATAGTTAGATTTTAGCAAAGGACTTCCCGGGCCGTTTGGCGTTAACTGTCTAAAAATGTGCTGGAAGTAAGATTAATGATTTTTTTAGTTCGATTTCTCCTTAAGGTTTACATCGCCTCGACTATTGTCATATTGATAGTTCTTTGCAATCAGATAAAGAAAATTCAATATACAGTCTAATCTGGTCACGGAATATAATCAAAGCATCTTTGATAATTAGATTTCCACTTAAGTATATAAGCGTTTATATTGTTGTTATAATCCTCAAGCAATGATGCAGATGCTTTAACTATTTAAATTAACCTATGCCCGCTAATTTCCTGCATTTTCTCAGAACTATATTCCTTGAGTTTTAAAACAGGGCTCCTTGATTTTAAAAAAAGCCGGATAGCCTCATTAGGATAAAAATAATATTCAACAATATTGTTAAAGTTACCTTTGTGGCGTTCTCTAAGTTTATCTTCTGCTTTATTACGCTCCATTTCATGCCAGCCTTTTGACTTTAGACTATATGCAATATGAATTCCTTCACTTTTGTATTCAATCGGGTATTCGGATATTATAATTGCTTCATTAATGTAGCCAGGGTATTCAAGCGATTGACCGACAATGTTGATTCTCTTAAGTAAGTTATCCAGTTGATTTTTCAAGGTCTCTACACGAAATTGCTTTTTCGATTTGCTATATGCCAGTATTTTACCCCTCAATGTCTGTTGCCAAAGCCCATCAAAATTCGTCTTTTCTATGTAACCCGCATCATCTAAAAAAGATAAAATTTCAAGGGTGTGCTTTTTATCTGTATTTAAGATTTGTGATGCTTTTTTAACTGAAATAAACCTGTTGTCAGTTTTTTTCAACAACTCTCGTAATTTTCTTTTTTCAATCATTATATTTGAAGTGATGACCGTGTTTGAAATCATTTCAACCATTCTCCTTAATGTGTTCTCAAGTTTTGTCTTCCAAAATGCAGAGAAACTTCTAAAAAAACTTCCTATTTAATAAAAAAAAAGGGTCTCTGCTCTCTCGCCTTTTAACTGTCGACAATCAGACTGATTTTCAGGTGATTATCAATAGCACAATCATTTTACACAAATAATTAAATTACAAAATTTTGTCTTCTACTATCTAGATTATAACATAATATGCTTATAATCATTTTATTATAGATAACATTAGTTTTATATTTTCAATTTTGTTGTTTTATTATTTTTCAAAAATTTATTAATATCCTAAATATCAGCTTTTTAAAATATGTATTCGTTAAAAATCGCTAAATTTTTATTTGACAGGGTAGTCGAAACAATTACGTACAGGGGTTATATTAAAGAAATAAGCCTAGACTATGAGCTTGATGAAAGTTATGGAAATGAATATATTAGGTTGAACTATCAAGTCACCATTAACGAAGCATTTAAAAGCTTACCATTTAATAAGCAAGAAAAAATGTTTAGGCAAGACCATCGTACTATTTTCCCTATATCGACTCATGCGGAACTAGGTAAGGTTAGTCAAAAACAGAAGTTACTGAAAATAATTGAATTTAAACAAATCTACGAAAGCCTCGCCGCTTATATCGCCTTACAGTTCGAAAGTGAACTAAATCAGGAAACTGCTATCAAAATTAAAGGCATAGATTTTTGGCCGGAAGCAAATTATGCGAGCAAATATCTTAATGAGGGATTGTATGTTAAGTACAGGGATCGAGGTAGATGGGTTTTTGAATCCGACGTGCGCCAATGGGAAAGATTACATCGCCTGGCAATATCAAGCAAAAAAACTTACACAAAAGATAAAGCAAATTTTAATATCACCGATTCATCAATTAATGAATTATTTGATATAGAAGTTGAAAGCATTAGGTATTTGTTGCTCAGTTATAATATTCCAATAAAGATTAAAGGAATTAAAACAATTGATAAAGTATATATTCATACTGTTTCTTTAGTCGAGGCACTGAAAAAAGAAATTAAAGATAAGTACCTGAATAGAAGAAGGGACTCATATAAACACCTGATTACCTATTTATACGATAATTATTTGAGTTCCGAAAAATTGAACATCGTTGCTTCTCAAAAAAATATTTTCATAGAAAATTTTATAATACAAAGCGGAGATATTTTACAATTAAAGAATGGACAAATTGTAGTAACAAACAAAATTGAAATTGGGAAAAATAATTCAGTTTATATAACCTATGCAATTCTTAAAGCTGATTTACAGCTAAGTTCGAGAAATCGAACCGTACTTCTTGATCAAATAGAATATGTATTAAAGGGAAATAATTTTATAGAATATAAAAATTATACACCGTCTAAACGCATTATACTGCTTAAAAAATGGATGATTAAAAGAATGATTAAAATTGATCCAACAATCTTCTTTAAACCAAACTTAACATTAACTGCCGAAGATTTTGCCATTCAATTACTTTCCGGCAATAACCAGAACCATTGGTATGGGAATCATTAAATACGGAAGAGGCAACCCATATGTGGCATATCGAGAAGTCGGCCTGTGAACTTGAACGAAATATAAAGCAGATAGATGGACTGCTTGGACAGATACGAACAAAAGGCAGACAGTAATATCTTGAAACTAATCATGAACAACTTAGTCGCATCGTACATGATTACACAAATGATCATAAAGGGTTTATTGTTTGGAAAGACTTGTTAGAAGAGAAATTATTTTGATACAGGCCTTTTGCATCCAGTACCGCATGGATATCATTATAAAGGGTCGATCTTTTGCCACTCAATTCTACTTAAGGAGACCACATTTATTTGTTGTTTCCTTTTTTTATACCAATAAAAATCTGTTAGCCAAGAGTTTACAACTCGCTTTCTTTTAGTTCGATTTTGACAAAAAAATCCTGAACCGTTTATAATTAACGGTTTAAAATACAATCAATGCGTTTTTTGATAGTTCGATTTCCCCTCAAGGATATCAGCGCTTACTCCTAACTTTTTCCTGTTTCAGGCGGTTGTCACACTTTTTAATAATGGTGTCTAATGATAAAACGAAAACATGGAAAACGAATTTAACGGTAAAACCGCCTTGGTACTTGGAGGATCAAGCGGAATTGGCAAAGCCACAACGGCATTGTTACTACAAAATGCAGCTTCAGTGCTTATTGTTGGCAAGAATCAGGTTAATATAGATCAAACCATTAACGAATTGTCTGGCAGTGGAAATATTAAAGGCTATAAAGTTGACTTGACAGATCGTATGCAAACTACTGATTTTATAAATCAGCTCGGCAATGATATAACTCGGGTTGATTACCTGGTTAATGCTTCAGGTATTTTTAGCCCAAAGCCATTCTTGGATCATACTTTTACTGACTATGATTCCTATCTTGATTTAAATAGAGGGCTGTTTTTTATAACACAGGCAGTAGCCAAACTAATGGCTAATAATAAAAACGGCTCCATAGTTAATATCGGTTCAATGTGGGCAAAGCAATCTGTCAGAGCCATACCTTCATCTGCTTATTCAATGCAGAAAGCGGGGCTACACTCTTTAACCCAGCATTTGGCAATGGAACTTGCACAATATAATATCAGGGTTAATGCAGTGTCTCCGGCAGTCGTTGAAACACCGATATATGATAAGGTTTTTGGAGGGCAGGAAGCTGCTATTGAAGCCTTAAAAGGTTTTAATGAATTTCAGCCGATCGGCCGGAATGGAAAACCAGAAGATGTAGCCAATACAATTGTATACCTGATTTCGGAAAAAGCATCATGGGTGACCGGTGCCATTTGGGATGTTGACGGGGGCGTTATGGCAGGACGAAATTAAT
>Ga0105239_10001002_pt1 | contig 39555 bp, 38 predicted proteins | sample KBSC44metaG_FD_92761 | JGI IMG/M metagenome (GOLD analysis project Ga0105239, IMG submission 92761) | Corn rhizosphere microbial communities from Kellogg Biological Station, Michigan, USA - KBS C4-4 metaG | ecosystem: Host-associated > Plants > Roots > Rhizosphere > Soil | place: Michigan, USA... | reverse complement strand
TCGGATATCCCCCAGGAATTGGCGTTGGATAAGACAGTGCTGGTGTGACTATTATACCGGCTTCACTCCCTTCGCAAACCTGGGAGGGGCTCTGGTCAAATTGATCGAATGCAGTCAGGGACTGATAGTTGCTCCTGCGTCACACAAGCATAGAACGAAAGCCAGCCTCCTGCCCACAGCCAAGCATACCAGTGTGTGACCGAGAGCGAGCGCTTTCATCACATAGTATTGTCCTCAAGGACGTATTATTGTTCAGATTGATCGCGATTTCTTCCACTTCACTTGAACCATGGCGCTGGGCACAGTCATTCCCATTGTCGGAGCCGCTGTGCTTGCGTTCCTCATCTATGTTGTCATGTTTATCGGGCGGCGGGAGAAGGGTCTTCCACCTGGTATGTGTCTCTCTATTGAATTTGCGTCTGGGAAGAATATTGTAAATATGTTCATTGTTGAGAGCAAGACTGACTGCAAAGGGCAGGCCCACCAACAGTACCAGTAATCGGAAACCTGCATCAGATTCCCACCAAGGGTTCATACTTAAAGTACGACACTCTCCCTCCCCGAACTCTACTCAACGAGTCTCTTCTCTAACGAGTTGAACAGGTTCACAGAATGGTCCAAGACCTACGGAGGACTATTTTCACTCAAACTGGGCTCCGGCACGGGAATAGTATTGACAGACCGGCGACTGATCAAGCAGCTGCTCGACAAGAAATCCGGCATCTACAGCAACCGCCCGCACAGCTATGTATCGCACAACCTCATCACCGGGGGCGACCACGTCCTGATCGCACACTACGGCAAGGTGTGGCAGCGGTACCGCAAAGTGATCCACCAGCACTTCATGGAAAGCATTGTGATGAAGGACCATTTGCCGCTGCAGCAGGCGGAGGCCTCACAGCTGCTGTATGACTACCTCACCAACCCAGCGGACCACATGTGGCATCCCAAACGATATACGAACAGCATCGCCTGTGGGACGATCTGGGGCGTGCGGTCGCCTACGGCGGACACAACCCATATGAAGAGGCTATATGAGCTGATGGAGCACTGGTCCGTGGTCATGGAGCCAGGGAACACGCCGCCTGTGGACGTCTTCCCATTCCTGCACTGGATCCCCGAGCGCGTATTTGGCAACTGGCGGTCGCGGGCCAGCGACGTTGGCGACGCTATGAATAGCTTGTACAACGACATGCTGACCGGTCTCGAAAAGCGCAGGGAGAAGATCGGGCCGAAGTTCTCCTTCATGGACCGAGTGCTCGACCAGAAAGAGAAACTCGAGCTGAATCGCCACCAGCTGTACTTCCTGGGCGGGACTATGATGGAGGGAGCAAGCGACACGAGCTCCAGCATTATCTTGGCTGCTGTTCAGGCCTTCGTCAAGTGGCCCGAGGTCATGCGCAAGGCCCAGAAGGAGATTGATTCTGTCATGGGTGAGGAGAGATCGCCCGTGTGGGGCGACTATGCGCGCCTCCCTTATATTGCTGCAACGGTCAAGGAAGCACATAGATGGCGGCCTGTGGTGCCACTCGCATTCCCGCATGCAGTGGATGAAGGTATGCAATTTGATTTCAGTGCGCTCTTCAACTCTTACTGACATGTCTTGCCTCCCAGATGACTGGATCGACGGCTACAAGATCCCCAAAGGGAGCGTGATATTTATCAATGCCTGGGGCATGCATCACGATTCAGACCGGTTCCCCGACCCGGACGTCTTCGATCCAGACCATTACAAAGGAGTCACTGCCCTTGCTTCTGAGCTAGCGCAATCAGTCAATCCCGATGACCGCGATCATTACGGCTATGGCGCCGGTCGTCGCCTATGTCCTGGCATTCATCTTGCTGAGCGAAACCTGTTCCTCGCCATCGCAAAGCTATTATGGGCTTTTGACTTCAAACCCGGAAAGGATGCGCAGGGGAAGGACATCATCCCTGACACGAGTCCCACAAGTGGGTACAGCGAGGGCTTTTTGGTATGTGCCAAGCCTTACGAGCTCGACGTCACGGTCAGGAGTGAGAAGAGGAGAGAAACAATCATGAGGGAGTACGAGGCCGCAAAACGGGATTATTTCGCGGACTTTGATGTCAAGGTTTAGTTTGGAAGTTTGTGATGAGCGCGATGCCGGGTGACGGGCTTTGTGGATGAGGTTGAGGGAGGCAACGATACCTGAAATGACAAACGACAAGCGTGGAGGCCCCAATGGCGTGGCAAATAGAGCTTCGTGGCATTCTGGACATGATTAGCCTGCTGGGCATTCTTCAAGCACAACTGATAGCGTCAAAATCGGACTAACCTTATTCATAATTTCCCATTTCCATCCTCACTATTCCGCAAAAAGTTCCATATACCAATGGGCTCGAATTACCCGTTTGTTTGGTCACACGTGAAAAACATCATGCCCTCGCTGCATTGAATGAGCGTGGCTCGCTGGAGCCAAAAACGCCCTAGAGGTCATTTATTCTATCCGGTGCCTTCCCATTTCAACTTTTAGTGAGGCCAAAAAAGTTCCACTCCTTGACGCCATAGGGATTTAGGCGCAGAGTAAAAGACGCCTGCTATAGGAATTTCGATTTCGCCTCTGCGTAGTTGAACGACAAGCATTACAAGAGAGCAGTCGGCGATCTAAAAGAAGACGTAGTGGATAGTAAGCAAACACTTTTGGACCAATGGACCTTGCCATGCTGCAAATCATCACACATTTAGGTGAGGAGGTCAGCGACATTCATCGGCATCTCGTCAATCTGAGTAGAGTAGTAGAGTTCAATGTCCCTTAGAATTCTGACGTCGTCGCTGGTGACGAAATTGATTGCAACACCTTTTCGGCCGAACCTGCCGCTTCGGCCGATACGGTGGATGTAGTTCTCTCGGTTCGAAGGTAGATCGTAGTTGATGACGAGACTGACTTGCTGGACGTCTATGCCGCGTGCCCAGACATCGGTGCTGATCAAGACGCGAGAGTTGCCTTGTCGGAAGTCGGACATGATGCTGTCTCGCTCCTTCTGCGGCATTTCTCCGTGCATACTGCTGACGGTGAAATTGGCTTCTCGCATCTTATCGGTGAGCCAGTCTACCTTGCGTCGTGTGTTGCAGAAGATGACGGCTTGAGTAATGGTCAGAGTATCGTAAAGGTCGCACAGAGTATCAAATTTCCAGTCTTCCTTCTCCACTGCAATGAAGTATTGTTTCAGGCCTTCGAGCGTGAGTTCGTCGCGCTTAACTAAGATACGAACTGGGTCGGTCATGAATTTCGTGGTCATGTCAAGGACATCATAGGGTAGAGTGGCGGAGACAACGACCACTTGGGTGGCTGGGGGGAGGTATCGGTAAACGTCGTAAATCTGCTCGCGGAAGCCACGGTTGAGGAGTTCGTCAGCCTCATCCAATACGAGCATTTTTATATGCCGGGTCCGTAGGTTTCGTCGTCGAATCATGTCTGCAACACGTCCAGGTGTGCCGGAAACCACATGTTGTCCGTAGTCTAACTTTCGAATGTCCTCGCCCACGTTTGTCCCACCAATGCATGCGTGGCATTGCACATTCATATAGTCGCCAAGTGCCATGATAACGCTCTGAATCTGAGTCGCTAGTTCACGAGTTGGAGAAAGAACGAGCGCTATTGTCTGTGTTAATACTGCGTTCGTATGCTATATGCTTATTCCTACCTTGTGTTTCGCGTACTGATGTCTCAAGGACTTGTAGGATGCTGATAGAGAAAGTCGCGGTCTTGCCAGTACCTGATTGCGCCTGGGCAATTGTGTCTCTTCCCTTACAGATCTGAACGATGGCTCGGGACTGGACAGCTGAGGGTGATTCATAGCCGTAAGCATATATTCCCCGCAGGAGATTTTCTTTCAGGTGCATGTCCTCGAACGTTGGGGCGACAGTCACCTCTTTTGAGGTGGAGAATTCCATGCGGTCTGCGGTTCTCGTTAGCGACCATAAACAAAAGGGAAACTAAAGTACCTACCTTCCACATTCTGGTCGATTCCTTCCGCCATGATTTTGGAAGTATTACGAAGTGGCGCAAAGTATCGCAGATGGTTGTTCCGATGAGCGCGAATAAGTTGGCTTCTGGTTGTCTCAAAACTTTACGTAGCCTTCAGCACTTCAGAAGACAACGAAGAAGAGTCTTGGCGATCTGGGGTAAAATGCAAAATCACGTGATATGATCTCAAACCCCTTCTCGATTAGCACGTGACTTTCCAAATCAATGCCCACGTTTCGTACTAGTATAATTACATTCTTCATTATTGCGCGACTGACCGCACCCACCATGCGCGTTGATATAGTATGCTAGCGCCCTCAAGATGGCTGATCCGAGCTACACGATCAGCACAATTTGCCTTGCGGCCGCGAGGATGGCAGCGATGCCTTGCCAGTGTTGTCGACACCACTCCCGCAATCGCACGTGAAGAAGCCATACAACTTCGTCATTATCAAGAAGAATGCATACAATCAGTGCTAGACTATCTAGCAAAAGGCCAGAAACGCCTAGGCATCTCTCTTGCGACAGGAAGCGGGAAGACTGTAGGAGACCCTTGATCCTCAGGCCAGCGACCAATTTAACTAAAGACATGGCTCGTAGGTGATTTTCACGCAACTCATTGACCGAGTCCAAGTGCCTGACGAGAATGCAAAACAAACGCTCATCCTTGCCCACAGGCGGGAATTGGTTGAGCAGGCAGTCCGACACTGCGAAAAGGCATACCCAGACAAAAGCATAGACATTGAGATGGGAGAAACCAAAGCATCCGGAGCGGCTGATATTACAGTGGCATCCGTTCGCAGTATGGTCTCAGGTGATCGGTTGAGCAAATATGACCCCTCCAGATTCAAACTAGTCCTTGTCGACGAAGCCCACCATATTGTTGCACCAGGATACCTGCAGGTTTTAGAACACTTTGGACTGGAGAAAGCACATGAGCACGGCCCTGCCTTGGTTGGAGTCTCTGCGACCTTCTCTCGCTTTGATGGACTTAGATTGGGTTCCGCGATTGACCATATCGTTTACCATAAGGACTATGTGGATATGATTGGAGAAAAGTGGTTGTCAGATGTGATGTTTACCACTGTTGAGTCCAAAGCGGACCTTTCCAAAGTCAAGTCTGGCAAGGATGGAGATTTCCAAACGAGCCAACTTGGGGCCGCCGTCAATACTGCTGTCTCAAATGACATTACTCTTAATGCATGGCAGTCGGAAGCCAGTGACCGAAAATCGACATTGGTATTTTGTGTCGACATCGCACACGTCACGAGTCTCACGGCAGCTTTCCGACAGCGTGGGATCGATGCACAGTATGTTACTGGTGCAACGAAAAAGCGAGTCAGGGGCGAGCGTCTTGCAGCATTCAAGAATGGAGAGTTTCCAGTCTTGCTAAATTGTGGTGTCTTCACGGAAGGAACAGATATTCCTAATGTCGACTGTGTTCTCCTTGCCCGACCCACACGATCTCGAAATCTGCTGGTACAGATGATTGGTCGAGGCATGCGTCTGCACCCCGGAAAGAAGAATTGCCATGTCATTGACATGGTTGCTTCCCTCGCGACTGGGATCGTCACTGTCCCGACCCTATTTGGCCTTGATCCTAAGGAACTAGTCAAGAAGGTGACTGTTAGTGACCTTGAAAAACTAAAGGGCGATGGAGAAAAAGACAATGAGATGGGATTCGATACGAGCATCTTCGACCCCAGCAAATCGAGGAACTCTTCCAGCTACCACAGCCTCAAATTCACCCACTACGACTCTGTGCATGACCTGATTGAGGACACTTCGGGCGAACGACACGTCCGTGCCATATCCCGCAACGCCTGGGTCCAGATCGACGAACACAGGTACATATTAACAGCCAGCGGCGGAGCTCTGACGCTGGAGCGGCGACTCGCAAACGACAAGCACAAGCAAGACCACTTCGCCGTAATCTGGAAGCACAGGCTGCCCCAATCAGGACTCAGCAAGGTACCTTGGGCACGACCACGAACCGTCGCGACCGCGGCCACTTTAACCGATGCCCTTCGCGCGGCCGACACCTTCGCAGCAAGCCAATTTGCACGCTACCTCATCGTCTCGAATTCCCCCTGGCGCAAAAAACCGCCCACCGAGTCACAGCTCGCTTTTCTCAATCGCTTCCGCGAGGTTAACATGGAGCCGTTGCTGACTGAAAGTGACCTGACCAAAGGCCAAGCTGGTGATATGGTCACCAAGCTCAAACACGGAGCCCGAGGCAGATTTGAGCGATTGCAGACGGAGCGGAGGAAGCTGGAGAGGGAGGAAAATAAATTGCAGGACATAAAGGACCGAGAGGCAGTAAGGGTTGGGCCTGTCCAACAATGAGGGACAAGCCTGGTGTCGGAATTCCCGAGGGATTTTAACTTGTTGTCCAAAGTTTACTATTGTATGTACGAGTACCTAGGCATCGGGAAGCTTCCACCTAGTGGCATTATGCTGCCATTTCATCCCTGGCCATAAGTGGGCAATCAATCCCCTTCTTGAAACCAGCAACCCAGTCTAATCCTTTTCGCGGCGTATATTATCTGATAACGCCATATTCTATACGTACCCTACTCGAAGAGGAAAACGTACAATGGGAGAGATTTACGGATTTCATATATTTATTGCGCTGCTCAAACCTCATACATCAAAGGAGCAACTGGAACTAAACAATGTAATTCATGGGGTGATGATAACATCCGCCATCTGCCGTCGTATGCCCGTCCAACCACTCCCTTCCAACCCTGCAAGACATTTTGCGGCATGTGGCTTTATTTACAGGTGTGAGATGATAGCAGCAGCGTACTCGTGCGTCTTGGCTTTTCCACCTAGATCACCGGTCAAGGCCTTTCCTTCTGCGAGGGTGGCGAAGATGGCCTTCTCAATCTTTTCGGCGTGTTCGTTGAGACTCATATGCCTTAACATCATAATACTGCTGAGGAGCAGGGCGGTGGGGTTGGCGAGAGCCTTGCCTGCGATGTCAGGGGCGGAACCGTGCACGGCTTCAAAGATGGAACACTCGTCGCCGATGTTTCCTGAGGGTGTCAGGCCGAGGCCGCCGATCAGGCCGGCGCACATGTCAGAGAGAATGTCACCGTACAAGTTGGGCATGACGAGGACTTTGTCGGCGTATGGGCCTGGGTCCGTGGTGATCTTCAGGCACGCGTTGTCTAGGAGCTCGGCGTCGAACTCGATATCGGGGAAGTCCTTAGCCACAGCTCGAGCAGTGCTCAGGAAGAGACCATCGGACATCTTCATGATGGTGGCCTTGTGGACGACACGGACCTTCTTCTTGTTGACATCTCTGGCATATTGGAATGCGTATCTGAGGACTCTCTCTGAAGCTTGACGTGTGATAAGCTTGATTGATTGCACAACGCCGTCCACAACCACATGCTCAATACCACTGTATTCTCCCTCAGTATTTTCTCGGATCAGGACGGTGTCGACGTTGTCATAGGGTGTTTTGTAGCCTTCAATGCTTCGGCAGGGACGCACATTTGCGAAGAGGTTGAAGGTACGACGGAGGGTAAGGTTGAGAGAGACGTGACCCTTGCCGATGGGGGTTGCAAGAGGTCCCTTGAGAGCGACATAGTTTCTCTTGATCGACTCGATAGATTCGTCTGGAATGACAGTCCGGCCGTCCTTCAGTCGAGGAGTTACATCGACAGATTCCCACTTGATAGGGACCTTGGCCGCGTAGTAGATGTCTTTCACGGATTGAGAAATCTCAGGACCAATACCATCTCCTTCTATTAACGAAACGGTGTATTTTCCATCCTCTCCCTTCTGGCCCTTGAACTTAGCGACCTGTTCTGCGTAGCCTCTTGACTGGACCTGAAATAGAGCTCAAATGTCAGTAGCGGCCTTATAAGGACTCAGAAATAGGTCGTACTTGGGAGAATGCTGGTGCCCAGATTGGTTGCTGATAGGCTTTTCGCAAGCACTGGCGAGCTGGAGAGGAAAATGCTCGAGTTGCGATCATGACGGGCGACCAAAGAAAAAGACTGACAGACGAAGACCTAGGAAGCTTCAGCGAGGACTTGTATTGACTGTCCGCAGCATTGAACAGGCTCGGAGAGGTGAAAAGAAAGCTGTATCGCGAAAGTGCAGGATGTTTGGTCGGGTTAGATTCCAGGTCCAAGGTGGTGGAGCTCCAAGTTTGAGGGTTTTTGCTTCTGCAGCCACTGATATGACATCTTCCGGCAGCTCTCCCAGGATCCAAGCGTTGCATATGCTGCTTCTGTTAGCGAGCTGGAAACAAGCCTAGGGCCGGCGACATCGGGGCAGGGAAGGCCCTAAGTGATGCCAAGCGGCTAGAGATTTACGGTCGAGCACACGTACAAACGCGTCAGGCATCAAAACGGAACAACTTTGGTGAAACTCACCGACACCAGCCGACGCCCCTGGACTGGTCTTGATAACTCGAGTTTGGGAATGTCACACTGAGTCGCTCAGATGTGAATCGTTTAAACATGGCAGACTACGAAAGGACCGTTGTCAATCATTATAATGTGCCGACTCCATACCCGACTGAGTGGCCCAAGGAACTGGACGAGAGTGATGATGACCAAGATGATGCGCCAGATGCTGTCGGCATTAGGCGGTCTCGATCAAGATATTCAGCCTTGGAAAGAAGTGCTAGCGAACGGAAAAGCCTACTCCCAGGCTCTCAGAAGACTGGCGACGGCAGAGCGAACCTTGTCCAGAAGGATGAGCCAGATCCGCTAGGCCAAAATGCCAGCGTTGTCCAAACTCTTCGCAACCGTGGTTTCCCAGTCGAGCAAGATCCACGGTTTCGCAACAAATTCATGCTGTCATCAACGACGTTTTCCCCGGCTTTGTTTTTGTCTCAGACACACTCTGATGCCACAACTGATGACCTGCTTCGAGGTTTGCAATATTTGTCAAGGTCAATCGATCAAAAGTCAGCTTCTCTCAAAGTCCTCGTTGAGACAAACTTTGAACGCTTCGTGCGCGCTAAAGCTACCATCGACAACGTATATACGGAAATGCGTAACCAGGGCATCGATACATCAGCTTCAGGGCCACCTCCTCCCTCGCCGAGACATTCTCGTCGAACGAGTGGAATTCACTTCCGCAATGTCAGCAGCGGTAGCGCCGCAGGAATGCACAGCCAAGCACCACCTCAAACTCCAAGCAAGAATGCTCTTCGCAAGGAGACAGAATTTGGTGTTCAAGGCATCAAAGGCCCTCTGCTTGAAGTTTCTCAAAAAGCTGATGATGTTTGGGGCCCCGCTCTTGGGGGGAAGGAGCGCGAAGGAAACCTTAAAGCAATAGCAGAAGCAATAGCAAAGGATCATGCGATCTACGAGTTGGGCTCGAACCTCGATGAAGCAATCAAGCAAAAAGACTATGGCAAAGCCGTAGAGCTTTATCATTCTGCTAGGCGTTATGCTGTTGAAGCAAGGTCACTCAGTGAGGGTGTGGTGCAGAACGGCAGAACACTCACAGACGAGCAAGTTCACAGAATTCTCGTGGCAGGAAGACTCTGGACGGATGCAGACGAGCAAGTCAAATCCCTGAAGCGGGACATATGGCGCAGACTATCAAATATGCCTTCCGCACTTGCAAACCCCGGCGCCTCACAAGCAGAGGAGCACATTGAGTTGATTACTGTCCTATTGGAGCTTGGAGTTGATGAAAGCCCCATCTGGGTTTACCTTTTGAGCAGGTATGACTCGCTAAAGAACAAAATCTCTGCTGTTGTGGAGCGATCCAAGATCGAGATCGAGATTCTGCGCCGTCGTCTGGCAGCTGGAGAGAAGCCACCATCGCAAACAACCGCAGCGTTCTTACGCCAAGCCTCCAAAGATCGACCAGAAGGCCTTGACACGGACAATGTGGTCGATTTTTGGAACTGCGTTTTGACCTACATCACCAAGTTATTGTCACTGTCGAACGGGCTCCTTGGTGAAGTGGTTGATTTCTGGGATTCTGCTCGGTCCTTTATTGATGGTAGTAAACAGAAAAATCTTCCAAGAGGATTTGAGGGCGAAAGTGTCAAACACCACCAATTATCCGAGTCTAATATCAACTCACTACGCAGCGGGGCGATTGATTTGATCACACAACTCGGAGATGCTGTTTTCTCGCTCTTCGCTGAGCCACCGACCGAAGACATATCTGCCCTTTTTTCACCGACACCTGGCTCAGCCCAAACTCCAACCACCCCTCTAGCGCCTGTCGCGTTCTCGCCCACCGAAGGCAGGATCGGCAGACTAGATCCCAACAACCTGCCCGCTGCTGCGGCAAAGCGAGGCGAACCTTGGGAAGACTTTGCGTTCTGGCCTCCGCATTCTAATGCACTGAGCGCTGTGTATTATCTAGAGAAGATATTGACTCTCGTGGGCATCGCCGCCGGTGAGATGGTTGCCCTACGGCCCGTGACAAACAACAGTCCAGTTCACGACAAAATCAAATCTATGATTGGAGGCGCCCGTGAACGATGCATACGAGCTGTGTGTGAGGCATGGGGTAAGGATGCCGAGAATTGCAAATCTCTGGAGGACTGGGTTCGGGCTCCGGAAAAGCGTGACCAGACTCGAATGCCATTGTATTTCGAGGCTTTCGAACGGAAGGTATTGCTAGGCATGCAGCAAGTCCTATATTTCTCCGACACGCATACAAAAGCAGGTCGGGAAATCATTACTCCTCCGCCGACTAAACTACTACAAATGGCGCGTACTCAATTCGTCAGCAGTGTTTACAAGGCAGTCAGTGGCATGCTGGAAAATGCTGAATCATCACCGCAAGGTCAGGAGGACGAATGGGTGGTGTCCAACGGCCTGGGTGTTGCCACAGAGGGCAGTGGTCCTACCGGCATGCTGACGCAAGATGCCATCAACTCTTCGAGCCGCAACGTTCGGATGCTAATTACAATGTCAAACTTGAAAGCTCTACGGAACGAACATGTGCCGTCATTGATCCAGCTATTCGAGTCGTCATTCTCAGTTAAGCTAGCGGATGAATCCAAGACTATCCGGGATGTCTTTGGACAGATTGATGCGAAATTGTTCCATTCCTACACCAAGCCCATGGTTGCGGGACTAACTAAATTGATAAAGGATGGTATCAATGCTCCCACATGGGCTCCCACATCAGGAAGACCTGATCAAGTACGACCATACGTTTACGCTGCATTGATGACGCTGGTCATGGTACATACAGAAGTCTCAACGACCGTCTCAAATACAGCGACCAGCAGCCCTCTCCTCAATGAAATCCTCTCCTTCCTACTTGAGAATGTCTCACAGGCTCTCCTGGACGGTTTCAAGGAGCGCAAACCAAACACGTATACTCTGCCTGCTCTGATGCAAGCTACCCTCGACACCGAGTTCATCGCGCAGACCATGTCCCAATATTCCACAACCAAGGCCGGGGAACTCCAGGGCCAAATCTACACCGAATTGGATAAGCGCACAACAAACGATGCAAGACAGAAGCTCCAGCAGGAACTGGGCGACATGCGTGTTGTGTTGAAGAAATTGCGCGAAGGGAGCAGGAACAGCTTTGGGTGCTTCAAGCGTCAACGCGCTGAAAAGGATAGAGGTCGTAAGATGACCGGCTAGTAGTTTAGAGAAATGCAGCAAACAAGCTTCGTTGGTCATCTTTTAATTTCCGTGATCCTCTCTTTCCATGGTCAACCTTTCACATCCACGATGCCAGGTTTCTAGCGCTGACCGCCGGTTTGCCTTCATCATATGTGTAGGCTTTGGGCAAGGTAGCTCCAGTTTGGGTATTGTGGGAGTTCGATCCGCTGTGAGACCACCAAGGTTCATAATGAGAACAAACTGGAGTCGACATCGAGATTGCTCACCTCTGACCTTGGTCGGCTGGTGTGGGTTGGACTCTCAGTACCCCTGAAGTACTTTCGCGGTGGCGCGTGGCCTTGACGGTGTAAGCGATTCGCGAAGGGTTTATTCAATTCTTCCTCAACGGACCATGCATCTTGTAGCTGTTGCCTTCAGTGATTCTTTAAGCCTGTGCGAAACGGCAATTCAAGAACGCTTTAGTGACTCCGGCAAACGGGGATCATCTTCTCCTTCCTCGCCTTCCTCGACCCCTTCTACCCCCACGCGCCGCCTTCTTCGCCCTACTACTACCTTCTTCCTCGGGCTCGCTGCTCTCATCTTCCTCCTCCTCGCTGTCTTGCCCTTCCTCGTCATCCTCATCTGCATCCTCCATGGTTTGGTCCTCGTCAGCAATGCTTGTAGCCTTGCTTGTCCGCCTGCTATTGGTCTTCTCGGTTTCAAGCTCATTCTGCAAACGTGAAAGCCTGCCACCACGGCGTCCAGATCCTCTGGTACTACGCGCCGAGCCTCTTACAGAGGCCGGTGATGAGCGTGGCTCATCTGTATCTGCGACCGTGCTTTCCCTTCTGGAGATATCCGGGCTTTGGGTACCCTCTGGAGCCAGTCTTCTTTGCCACATCAACTCTTCAAAGTCTTCCCGGGGTAGTTCGAAGTCTCTGAAATAAGCAACTCCCTTGGAGTTGTCATCAATGGCATCAACGATGGAGTCCTCCCTCTCATCCAACTTCGCCAAGTCGTACAGTGAGTCTAGCTTGGCCCAGATCCCTGCTGTCGTTGTATGTGGATCTTCAGAGGTTGTGACGCCCTGATTGAGCATGAAGTCTCTGATTGCTATCATGCGGAAGTGCTTATGCATCCCGACTGGCTTCCAGCGAATAATTGCTTCTAGTAGCGCGGCCTCCTGGTCATCAGTCCATCGGGAGAGGTCCAACGAAAATTCAGTCATCTCGACAAGACCCCCGTAGCCGTAGAATTAGCTATAGGGATATAATCCTGTCGAATCGTGCGTGACACTCCTAGCTTGCTGATTACTGGCGTAAGGAGAGAACCCTGGTAGGAAGGTAGCCCCTTAGAGTTGAATATCAAGCCACCCTTTGCGATTTGATACTAAGAAATGTAGGGCAGAGTTAATGCTGTCGCTGTTTCAGCGTCATTCAGATCCCTAGTATATTCAAATATGTAGGCGCTGATATACGAGTAAGATCTTGAATGCTTAGTAAAGGATTGCCCATTGTCTTTCACCTTGGTTGCTCAAAAAGACGAAATATACTCCCGAATTTGCACTCGGCTAAAAATGCCTTTTTTGGACACGTCATCAACGCGCTCTCCTCAGCGCGTGTTTCTCTTCAACACGGACGTCATTGAACGCAACGAAATACTATTCTCCATCCATATTTGCATCCATATTTGCGCCTAGAGCGTGCTAAATAACACACTCGACTTTCCGCTCCGTCTTCTATCCTCGGGAAACCTTGTCCTTCTCAGCCGGTTGGCATTGAGAACAATATTTCACTCGCCGGTGTTTCCGCTCCACCAAACTACATCATTGCGACGATACTTGAAGGACTATCAAGATGAAGTCACTATGTCTCGACAAATATACCACGATCCATTCTCAACCGAGAAACTTGCTAAAATCCCCTCTCTCCTCCTCAATACCAGTGCGGTATGGGACGGCTTCATTTTCGATAACAGCCTCGAAAGCAATCTCTTGAGGCTTGGGGAATCTGAGACCAAGACGCTACCTGAACTCCAACCAGCCCTCTTAGCTCTGGACTTGAATAGTGTGCCATTACCAAACCTTTCAAACACTCCTTCAGAAATAAGCAGCAATGAATTCTTCGAAGTGCAGGAACACCTATCTGATCAAGAGGCGCAGGATGATGACGATGATGAGACTACAGACATTTGGGCACTACCAGATGTTTTTAAGAGAAGACGAGCACGCCGCTTAATTTGCTGGGACAACTTCCTAAGGGAGAAGCACGAGGAGCCACAGTCAGGCCAGCTCAGCGAAGTCAGCCCAAGGGTTTTCAGTATTCTTGTCAACAGACCCGCCACCAACACCTTGAAACTAGTCAGGAGTGATGTCTTACTCAATGCGACTTACGAACTGAGTATGGGCCGCAGTTCCGGGCTATTCAAATGGAATGAAGACAAAGATACATTTGAGGCATGTTGGGACAATATCACCGCCGTAGGTTACAGTCGGAGCCTACTGCGAAATACTGTCTCGATAATTTCAAATGTTGGGACTGAGACGCGGAAATTGGTCGAGCTTTTCAAGGACTTGGATGATAGAGGCCACAACATGCTTCCATCTATGATCGCTCTGATATCATCAGCTAGGTCCGCTTTGTTTGCCATTCACAAGCATCTTGAAGGGAAACGACCAGAAGTTTCTTCACTCTTGCAACTCAACAACATCATTGATAAGGTCAAGAGTCTTGTCTATGTCTTGCGCAAGCTTTGCACTTCCAACAAGGGCCATCGCTCTGATCAGGAAGTTATTTCATGTCTGATGCAGGAAGCGTCGATTGCTTCTGTAGCACGTTCTGGGATGGACGCGATTCTACAGGAGATCTTCGCTCAAGTTACACGCCCATCTCTACAGAAGCTGAGTAGTGAGATTGGTTTGTCTTCCACCTCAATGGATGGTCGTTCTGCCGATGGTGTGAACAATGAGGTGGATTCTGGAAATCCATGGCTAAGTTTGCTCTCAGCTGAAGCCTCACTGCTGATATCCCAAACACGACAAAGTCTACAATTGCTCCGCCAATATGCGCCACAGGCTTCAATCGTCCAACTGCGGAGGACTCCAGCGAGTTCCAGCTTAACTTTGCGGCCTGTCTATTCCCATCTCGCAATATGCCGGCAGCAACAGCTGGCCTCTGACTATGAATCCGTATTGAAATCTTCCATTCTGGCGCCAGAGCGAGATTCTTCAATCACTGAGACCGCATACACGCTCCCACAAGCCCCTTCCAGAAGCGAGGGTAGTTCAGTCGTGTTCAGCGACTGTCCCTTCCACTTGGATCTGGACCTTTTTAGTTCACGCAAATCTGAGAACGTGAAGAATCCTGAGACTGAACTGGAAGATGCGGTCACTGCGTACCTCAAAGACTCTCACACGGAGGGGCAAGCAGCGTTCCAACTGCAGCTCGATCAGGCTTTGGTTTCCTCGATATCCTCTGCACTTGCCGTACAGCACAGGCTCCTTTCCTATTCCATTCTTCAGATCCTTTTCGAAGAACATGACCTAGTAGCTCACATCAATCTTCAACGAAGCTTTCACTTATTCGGTCATCCGACTTTCTCACAACGCCTCAGCATTGCGCTTTTTGATTCTAATCAAAACAGTGGAGAAGGCAAGCGATTGACTGGTACTTCCACTGGTTTGCGTCTGCAGGCCCGGGACAAGTGGCCACCGGCCGGTTCAGAGCTGAGACTTGTGCTTATGGGCATTCTCTCCGAAAGCCTCTCAAATTCAAAAGAAAGATTGCTTGAAAGTTGTATCTCATTTGCTGTTCGAGAGATGCCGTTGGAAGAGCTTGAGAAATGTCGTGCAGTGGATTCTGTGCATGCTTTGAATTTCCTCAGGTTGCAGTACAAAACACCAAACCATATCTTGGAAAGCGTACTTAGCTCAAGTGCTCTTGACAAATACGACCGTATTTTTCAGCACCTTTTGCTCCTTCTTCGTCTACTCTGTGTCACCGAAGGTCTGCTGAGGGACAACTGCAGTGCAAGGGGTGCTTCTGAAAAGGACCTTTCTGATCACAAACTCATATTGCAAATGCACCACTTCATTTCAGCGGTTGTGGACTATTCCCAAAACACAGCGATAAACCTTTGTTGGCGTCACTTCGATGACACCCTGAGAAAAGTACGGACGCACATTGTGAAGAGAGACTATGATAATACTCTGCAAATTGTGAGGAGCCAGGACTTCCTCAAGGAGTTGCATGAGCAAACACTCGATGATATCCTGCATGCAATGCTGTTAAAGCAGAGGCAAATGAGAGGTCTACAATTGCTGCATGGCATGTTCAATCTGATTTTGCAATTTGCAGCATCGAAGAGGAGTCAGGCTGAAGCGGGGGAAATAAAAACGAGACGTGATAATGAACCTACGATGAGACGATATGCCCATGAATTTAGGACGGACGTGATTGAGTTGATCCAGTTCCTGCGGAACGAACGAAATAATCGACCCCATCAAAAGGTCGGGAGAATTGAGGGATTTGGTATTGGCAGTTGCGTGGAAGACAACCCGATTGACCACCTCTTACTGAAACTGGACATGTTTGGATACTGGAGTTCAGAGAGGAGAAGAGGGATCTTCGCATCTCAAATGCCCTCGTTGGCATTTGACCCGCAATTCTGATCGTATCTACGAGAAAGACTATTTGCTAGTGACAGACAAGCATCAATCCAAGCAAGCTTAGATGAATCAAACGTGCATTTTCGTAATATTAAGTAATGCTTGTCAATCGATCAATTTCCAAAAGCCCTTCCTTGCGTGGATCAGCTCCTCTTCCGTCACCATCCGAACAGGGGGATCAGCGCATGAGTCCTGACTTACTGGTACGGAGCACTCCCTTGATACTTGTAAATCTATCATCGACTCGTCTCGCCCTCAGCCACGAAGGAGACCCGTCACCCTGCATCATGCACGCCTGCATGCGTAGCAGCCCACCTCAGCATCTCACTAAACAATCCAGCACCCAGCACCCGAATTTGGAACTTTTCACCTCGTCTCAGCTGATCCAACCCTCTCCGTAAAAGAACACACGCACGGAGATCTGTAAGCTTTTCCATCCAGAGCCCAAAACGAAGGTGAATGCCCTGCTGGGGCGTGTTCCTGGAAAGCAAACTGGCTCCAGCTATCTATCGCCTTGCGCGCATAACTGAATGCGACCAAGCACGTCAGGGCAACGCATGCACCAAACTTGGTCAAGTCTCTAGAGGAGTTACGTGGATCGAAACACTGCCAGTGCAGGAAGACGGTAGCGGAGGGCGAAGCAAAGAGCGGTTGCCTGGCTGAAAGTCGCAGTTTCTTTCTTTCAATACTTCACGGCAAGGACGATACGACGTTTTGAGTCCCTATGTCACTTGAGACGTCTTTCGCGGTTTCACTCTCGTCGAATCACGATCGAAAATATCGATTCTGTTACGGTTGCATACTACATTTATTCACCGAGACAAGAGGTTATATTGGTATCCTTACATCTATGTAAGCGCTCTTGAGATTTCGCACACAACGAAAGAATGAACAGGCAATGGCTTACTGATTGAGAGGAAGTCGAGCATTCCAGCTCATACCAATTGTCCCAAATATTCGCTTTCCATCACCCGCTATCGACCTTTTCGATCAATAAACGCCCACTCCAACTCAACCCTCGTCCGTTGAGGCCGAAGGACATCGAGCACAAGACCGCACGCGCCGGATTCCACTTTCTCCCTCCTCTCCAACCACCATAGTCAACCAAATAACCAACAAAGATGTGCCGCTCCTTCTCGATCCAGTTCCAATGTACAGAAGCCAATCCAAATCACAAGCTGTCATTCAAACAATCATGCCACCGGTCAAGACTCTCAAAGTTCCTCGAACGCGGTAACGCAGATCCGGAGGCGCTGCGAGGATACACATTCAAGGCCAACCGGCTGTGTCAAGAGTGTGACGCGGAGAAGAGGCCTGTGCCTCCACCGCCGGACATTGAGAAGGGCGGGAGACCTGTGCTGACGGTGGACCAGGGGATGAAGGAGGCGCTGGAGCTGGGAAAGTGGGTTGAGGGCTTGCAGTGAGTGAGCATACCTAAGTACTCTGTATGCCCACAGATACTTGGGTTGAGGTGTATTTATGCCCTATAGTTAGCTCCTTCGCTTTCATTCATGGCCATGGAGGAGAAAAATAACCTGTTTGGAATACTATGGGGATTGATCGCATAACCACTATCATGAGAGGTGGGTATGTGGATCCACACCTGCAATAGTGGCCTCTAGAAAAGCTTTCCTATCAGCCCGAATGTTATCTTCACCCCAACATAACTTGCGAATGCCAGGCAGCCTGTGGCAATCAGCAAGGTATTTAAACTCCTCCTTTCCACTCCCGATTCCTTCATTTTGGCCTGTTCATCGCTTCCTCTCGGCGTAATGAAATTGAATTCGGGGATATACTTGAAATCAAAAACCGTCTCGCCTCCAAGGCCTGACTTATGGTCAACGATGAGCGCCCAGAGGAGTTTCTTCAGCGCGGTCACCTTCCGCCTATCGAGGCTCGGCACCGAGCGGTAGAAATAGCAGACGCTCATGAAGAAAATGCACTGCCCGGCCATGAGCGCCCAGTACCAGATCCCCGGGCGGCCAAGACCCAACGCGTCACCAAGTTCATTCCCGTTCAGCCAACGGGCATTGACCTCAAGGAACGACCGGGATGCATAGGTGGGCGGCTGTGCCTCCAAACCGCGGATGATGTTGGCTGCGAGGATCTTGGAGGTTTCGGTCGGGTTGATCTCGTTCATCAGCAGAGACTCCATCATGGCCTTGGCCCTGCCCGGTGTTTCGAACCACTCTGTTGGCGTGCCCACATAGTGTGCAATCAGCCGCCACAGCGCGATGTAGTCGATGACTTCCTGCTCGCGGAGCCATATTCCCTGCCGCGGCAGTGAGAGCCAGATGATGGTCCCCGAGAAGGTGCCGATCGTCGCGATGCTGTCGAGGTCGTTGATCGGCACGCCGTATTTCTCCACCGAGTAGTATTCTGGGCGTGTCTTCGCCAGCTTCATTATTCGATCGCGAACGGCAGCGTGCAGGAGCCTAACTCGGAGGCTCGATGCGAAGCCCGCGCCGCCCGGTTGGATCGACTCGACGGACCGTGTGCACTCGAGGATGTGCTGTGCAGTTTCGAAGAGTCGGTGCCGCGCCACTTTGACGGAGAAGCCGCCAGTGCGAGCGAGGACCTCGACCACTCGGTTTGCTCCCATCCCGCCTAAGAGGGATTGATATGCTAGACCGGTCAAGGTCGCTCCTCCATACCGGTAGAACACATCCTGCCCTCGTGCGATTTGGTCCCAGTCGACCCAATCTGGGATTGTCGTAACTTCATCCCAGAGCTGTTGCAGTTTGGGGTGCTTCTCGTGGTTATCACGGAAGATTGTATAGAGATCTTGTTTTGGTTTGGCCGTCTTTTCGCTATTTGATGCTGGGTCCCCTGGCGTCTGAGATAGGGCTGCTTCCAGCGGCGCAGTGTCTTGGGTTTTGACTTCCTGTACGCATGTCCGATTCAAGATGTGGTAACATTCCTCCCCAAGAACATCGTAAGAGAACTTTAATGGATGGGCTTGCTCCGCCGTCAGATGTTCCGAGGTTAACTGAAAGGTGTAGCCCCAGCAGGTTCGCGTATTCTCATCGCGTCTGCGAAACGGGTTGGGCCACGCCATCTTTGTTGTAGAGCATCCCAGATAGTAGAGGACCACCGCAAGGAGCCCATATCTTCTTAGACCAAGACAGTCAGACTTACAACTTGGCTAGCCGAGCGGAGCGGCAAGTACTGATGTCAATGATGCATGCCCAAGTAGCTTGTATGTAAGTACACGAATCAAGCCTCGGCTATCTCGGTGAGTCCGCGAGTCAGCGCGCCGTGAGATGACGCCATGCCTCTCCTGGTGAACAGAAATTATTATTACCGCGTTTACTTTGGCCAGACAACAAGACGTTACCAGGAGACAAGAAGGAGAAGCACGCTGCCGCGGTGCATTTCACTGCAGATGTCTACCAGCATACATAACACCAAGAAGCTTCTGTGGGCTGCAGTTCACAGTCAGCGGCAGACTCTGACAACATATCGCCATTCCCATTCAGCCACCTCGACAATCCCTTTGATCAATAGTCGCACCCGTCTTGCTGTCACAGGACAGCGTACATTACTTCCATGCCTCAAGTCCGGCGAAAGGAGCGATTGGCACTCGCGGAAACGGCGGAGATACTCCCAAGATGAAGACTGGCCAGCGCCCGCGGCCCCTTCCCCTGACCGACAAAGTTACAGACCGCTGAAGTCCCAAGGAAAGTGGGAAGCTGTCGAGAACTCTACAATGCTTGTGAGGCCTAGAAAAGCAAACTATGGCAAGGTTTCTGAGTCGATAGCTGTGAGGACAGCCCGAAGCGAAGAAAGTGTGCCATTTGAACATGGGAACAGAAGGGTTTCCAAGAGACAGGCCGCCACATCGACAAAGAAGGCAAACACTGTTGACAAGGGAAGGCTGGTATCGAAGGAAAATAGGGCGCTGTTTCTCCCACACAAGCCAGAAGCCTGGCAGGTTCAGAAAAAGGCATTGCTGCAGAAGTTCAAGGACGAGGGTTGGAAGCCGCGCAAGAAATTGTCGCCAGACACGCTCGAGGGAATCAGGACACTCCACGAGCAAGATCCAGAGAAATACTCTACTCCCGCTCTTGCCGAGCACTTCAAAGTCTCTCCTGAGGCTATTCGTCGGATTCTGAAGAGTAACTTCCGGCCGTCGGAAGCTCAGATGCAGGGCAGGAGGGAGAGATGGGCAAGACGACACGACAGGATCTGGGACCAGAAGACAGAGCTTGGATTACGGCCTAAAAGGAAAACTGAAAGGCGGTTGGAAGAGCCTGAGGAATTTGAAGAGAATCTCAAAGCGAAAGAATTGTTGGACGCGGCTCGGAACACCTGAGCAGATTGCCATCAAGTTAGTAATGGAGGTGCAAAAGATAAAGGTCCTCGAGAGTGAAGCGAGCCTCAGGGTGAGGCTAAAGAAGGTCTGAGCTAATTTTATTGTGTGATTGACTTCGATTATCTGATCGGACCACTAATTTACAGGTGCATTGATCTGCATAGTAGGTGTTGCTACAGCTCGAGACTGGCATTCCTTTTAAGGTGTGCCTTGTCAATTAAGAGTTTTTCCTCTCCTCTCTTTGTTCGCTTCCATTCATGTTTCTCAACTGCAGAGTTGATGTTCCTCCGTCACACTCTCCTAACGATACTGACTAGTGACTATGCTGTTCTGCTGCAGGAGTTGTGTTTGTCGCCGTCGACGTTATTGGTGCGTCTTTTGAAGACGAGGGCAGGCGCGGCCGCACACCAAACCTTGATTTCACCTCATTCGACAATGCCGAGGGATTTTGGCACAGTGTCCCATGGAGCCTTGGTCATCGCAAAAATCAACCAGATGAAACCAACAAGGTGAGGCATTGCTAGGAACATATTCGTCATGCCCACCCAATTCATTTTTGTGGCTGCACTTTGGGGGAGGTAAATATTGCGCTCCTTGTCGAGCTCCATTCTCTCTCGCCGGGACGGCATTGTTGGCGGAAACAAAGCATAGCACAACGGAGTGAAGAGCAGAGGAAGCAGTTCGATGAGACCGAGTCCAGGGTATCCGACGGTGAAAATGAGGTCGTGCCAGAATGTGTCAGAGGCTTTGATGAGGCGGACAACTTGGTACACCATGAGCGCAATAAGAGCGGTGGCGATAAGAGGATGCCAGAGAATGCCTTCTTTGCGGTGTAAGATTTGAAGTCTCTTCAACCAACCTGGGCGACGCGTCTTGTCTCGCTCATGGGCAGAGTCTTCAGTTGGTTCAGTGACGCCTGACACTTCGAACCCGAGGGGTCGGATGTCCAGCCGACCGGGAAAGAGTGTTGACATTACCGCTTTAACAGTGTCAATTGCAAAATGAAGCCCCAACCAGGTATTGGTAGCAGTGCGACGTCTCATGTTCCAGACCTTGTCAAAATCTGGCCAATCTTTGAACTCTGAATGCCGAGCAATGACACCGCGAATGCAGAGACTGATGAAGACTGCGAGGACAGACCCCTTTCCGGGGTTGGCCAGGACGCTCTGGCCTGACATGACACAAATTGCTACAAGCACCAAAGATATGGCCTTGAATACCGTGTTGTTGAATGGTCGTAGGCAATGCTGGAACATTGCGGACCGCTGGACGAAGTTGGCAAACCTCAATCTCTCGTCAAACAATGACAATCCGGTGGTGAGAACGCGAGACAGGTGACCAGTCCACTACAACAATATCAGCAAACATTCCATGGTATCAACATCTTGACTTACCCATCGGCGACGCTGTTTCATGTGGACAACAAAACAGTCTGGTTGCAGACCCCATTGCAAGATTTGGTGAACCAGCAGTGTCTTCCAGCCTTTTCCATGGAGGTGCCAGCTTGTGAATAGATCTTCTGTGACAGAGTATTCTGGAAAGCCACCGATATCGAGCCAGGCTTGGGCACGCAGGATAAAGCCAGAACCTGGACACCAAGCGGCTCCACAACTATCTCTTGCACCATCTTCAGCGTGAGTACCGGTTATGTTGGATTGATAGAGAGGGTCATTGTCAGGGATGTTGTAAAAGTGCTGTGGGACGGGTTAGCCTTGTCATCCACTGTGATCAGAGATGAATCAACGACTTACCTGACCAGTTACCACCATGCCGATCTCGTCTTTCTCAACACCATGGGGGAGAAGGGAGCGGAGGATTCCAAATGCAGGTATCATATCTGCATCGAGAACGCAGATCCAGTCGAAGTTGAAGCCAATGGAGGGGACAAATGAACTCAAGCAAGTGTTTAGGTTGCCAGCCTTGTATCCTTGACCACCAGATCGAGAGGTATAGTGGAGAAAAGGGTAACTGGCTTGAAGATCTGTGACGTCTCTTCTCAAGCTTGGTGAATTGCCGTCGTCAGCAACGACGATACGGAGTTTGTCATGCGGATAATCAACATAGACTGCTGCTTTGACAGTATCCATGATGATGTCCTCTGGCTCACCACATGTGACAATGATCATGACAACAGCGGGAACAACGCTGCCTCGCAGGATCTGAGCAGGTCGAACGATGATCACTTTGTTGAAATACACAACGGTGTGCCAGATTCCTTCTGTGAGTTGGGACACTACAAAATGTGTTAGCACAGCATGTGACAAAGGGTTGACTGCTTACAATTATCGAAAACCGCGGCGATACCATAGACTAGTGGGTAAAACAAGCCTCCCAGGTCTTGGCCTTGGGCCCAACAAGCAAAGATGTTGAGAAACAAGGCAGAGAGGTAGAATACCTGGTTCCACCAAGAAACGATAGGGAAATACTTGCTGCAGAAGGTGGGGACAGGGATTGGTTCTTGCTTGACACGGTCATCGAGAACGATGTCGAACTTTGCCTCAGTCATGGTGACAGAGGTTGGGTTCGCGTCCGCAGTCACGCTGCCGCTCTTGATCCGCAAGCGCAGAGTGGAAGATGTTGAGTCCTCCATCATAAAGATGGGGCTCTTGATCAGTTGAAGTGCTTAGGAAATCAATGGATGAAGTGGAATTGGGGATGGTGATGGGAATGGAGATATCTTTTTGGTGGAGAGAAGAAAAGAGAAAGAGAGAGAGAAGAGGAGAAGAAGAAGGACGAAAGCAAAAGAAGCCAACGGAGAATCGGAAAAGCAAATGGCAGTCACCACGAGCCCTTTTCCACCCTGCTCGTCGATGCCATCGGGGTCGACACCAGTACTACATGCGCCGCCTTACTGCCAGCCGCCCAAAGCCGCTGAATCGACTCTTGCAGGACGTGCTACTCTATGGCTGCTATTTGGTCAATGGCAACGACTGTGACGCATGCACAGACGATACAGCAGACGCCTCTCAGGTCTCTGGTTCAATTATGCTAGACTCAATGCATTGATGGAGGATGCTTGCCACAAACGAGCACCCAGCGGAGACAAAAGCGGCGGGTATGACTTATCCGACGCCTTTTCCGACCCTGAGAGTGACGACTTGACAGTCTGATTGCGGAAAGAACAGGTGAATCTTCTCCAGCCAATGGTTCCTTCACCAGAACAGTCGTGACCCAAGAAAGCCCAGCGGCATCTTGTTTCCCTGGACCCATTACTACTTCCGGGTTTGTCACAAAGACCCGCGTTCCTCTTTGCTTAATCTAGCATCGATCTGAGGACTTCACTGCTGCGGATTCACCAAACTAAGGGGCAGGTCACGCTCTTGGTACCTATATGCTGCCGACACAGCCTCATCGGATGGTGAGAGCTGCAGCAGTTTCAGATACATAACCAGTCCAGCATTGCCTCTGTTGTGTTATCACACAAGAAATAGACTCCCATATGGCAATGCTTGTGGCCGCCATTTGGTGGGGTCACGTGGGTTGGTGGAAAGAAGTTGATCCTGGTGCCTCCAAAGACTAGGTCGAGCTTCCAGCCAGCTACAGAGTACCATAGATGGCAAAATAGAAATACGGGCACGGGGCTCTTCTCTCCTAGTTATTGCCTCTCTCTCAGTGGTTGTATTACTGGGGTTTTCGCTGCCACTTTCTCTTGTGATGACTGCTTCTCCCGCGCTTATGTGCAATGCACAAGATCACAATTAAGTAACTCTAGACTCTGAGAACTCAACTGACCCATCGGGGAGTCACGTGAGTTTCGCCAGGTCAAGTCAAGACCGTTAACGACTGCTTGCAAAAGCCCGGGTTCTGTTCTCAAACATTAAATATCACTTCACAGCTTCTAGTCATTTTTGAGGAACATCTAGTGATTTAATATCCTTCAGTGTCACAGGCCATCCTCTTACAGTCACTTGTGAGGAGGGCATTTCTGCCTGGCCACCCATAGTCAAAGAGTCAATTGGTATATAGGGATGTCTATGGTGACACTCCAGACTACTCCCGTCCTATTCGGTGTCAACCTAACACATCGCATGGATGATGGGAGTGAAATGGATGCAGACCATGAAACAGAAGTCCTTTGTCACCAGATCGTCCTGGGAGGTTTCGAGTATGCTCAGCGAGATAGTTCTTCACTCTAAAAGAGACAGGCAAGCCGTTTCATAATAATATTCTAAGACAAAACTGTCACCAGCAAAACGCAGTTCACGCAAACAAGTCTACGGAGGACGTTTTAGGATGTGGTGCTCAGGGGTAAATTGGTCGACCTGATATTGGATGACAAACACGCCCAGACAAGGCTGAGCTTGGCGCCCTTGGCGTGTTTGCCAGCTCGGGGACAGAAACTCAATTATTTTCAGACTGGACGTTTGGGATCAGTAACCAGCCATTCTGACAACGAGGTATACTGCTAAAGGAAAGGCAAAGCGGGTGTGGAATCCGGTGTTTCATTGTGCTGGCACCGAACGATAGCGCTACCAGCTGTACGTGTTGCGAAGCTCTGGGTCCTGGAGTAAACCCTTCAGCATGGTGAACGTCCCAAAGCGCATGCGTGGTCTTCGGCCTGTAAGTTCATCATTCTCAACTTTCTATGTGAGGATTTACTAACGCTCAATAGAAAGTGAGTTACTCCTCTGTGTCGCATAAGTTTGAGTTGTTCTCATATTTCTAGCTCTTCAACATCCGACATGGACCCGGCGCAGCCATCTTCCCTCCCCATCCAGCTCCACAGATTACACAACTAGATATATGGATACCTGAGCAAAAGCTTGCCTGTATACCTAACACAAGCTCCAGAGAACAATTAAATGGCGCATGGGAGTTCGTGCGGCGTAACCTGCCGCGTATAAAATACCACAACCCCTCCGTGCCAATTCGCGTCCAGCGCGCCGATTCTCCAATCCTCGGCATGACTTTCGAGAGCGATAACCAGGCTTCGTTACGGTCACTTGAGCAAAAAGTATCAGGGGATACTCCCAAAACCGCCATTTTCAAAACGTCTTGGTCGACAGTGGAGTCAATATCCAAGCCCCCGCAGAATGCTTCATCACCCGTTCCTGCAGACCCAATTTTCAGAAGACAAGTGAAGGTCGATCTCTCGGACAAGAATGCGATATCTATCTGGAATCAGATTGAGTTTATAACGAAGTGTGAACCAGCGCCCGAGCCAACAGAGGAAGAAAAGACAATGATGAAAGAGTTGAATGACTTCAACAGCCAGTCCGAAAGGGATAGAAGATTGGTTAAGGCCGGTATGGACAAGATTTTCAAAGAGAAGGAAGAGCTTCGAAAGGCAAGAGAAGCAGCTGAGAGGATGACCGCCGAGTAGCAAGTTGGGATGGAATGAATTGTAGGCTAAAAAGCCTTGCGAAATATTAATTCCTGTACATTATTGTATCAACCAAAACGACCACCCTTCGATTACCCTGGATGGCTCATGAACATCTTCCCTTGCGCGAAATCAGCGGGAAACGGGTTCAAAATGGAATCGAATGTCAACACGCTACTTCTGACTACAACTCCACCCTTCAAATACTTCGTTGGGTTCACTATATTGTTCGCTGACGCTATAACTTCGTGCAGCTTGACAGCTACCTTTGTCAGTAATGACTCGACTGTCTCTAATCTAAGATTAGTCTCTCGTGAAACCCTGACTTTGCACACAACGCCCTCTGATGACAGCACCGTGTCACTCTCCAAGGCCCTGAACGTTGTCACAGCTTCAGCCTTCTGTTTGAACATGTATATGATATAAAGTATGTCATGGTAGCTAACTTGGATAGCTTCAACTCGCATCTCACAGCTGTTCGAACAGTATCACATAAGCAGGCGGTGGTCATATCTTCTCTAATTCACGCAAGCACTCCGTTTGTTCGATTCCCAAAGACTATATAAGCCGCAGTTAGAAACCCAACTTCCTCTACAATTCTGAACCTGAAACAACTCGCCATCTCAATACTATTATCATATCATCACCCATGATCCAAAGACTCACTAAACCACGCGCGTGCGAGGCGGAGCTTCGCCCTGCAGCGAAAGCGGACAAGCAACCACAACCATCCGAGGCCTCTCCGGCAGAACCCTCAACACAAATTCCCCGTGAACCATCGATTCAAAGTGAGGATGGGTCTGCTGGAAATGGGCCTTTGTCGCGGGACGATCCCTCAATTTCTGCTGTCGAAGTCGATGATCCTCCAGTAAGTGAGAGAAACGAGAGCGACCAGGAGAGTGGGGGGTCCGAGGGAAGTTACAGTCATAATAGTGGTGTTAGCCTGCGTGGAAACGATGCCCTGGATGAAACATCTATGGATGACACTGTCACTCCTTGCAAGTGTAAAGGCAAAGAGCGCGCTGCCCAAGAGTCGAATGAGAAAATCGCCGTTTCTTTCACGGAAGCCACTGCTTCAACCAGGCCGCAATCTATTCGATCATCAGCGAATCCATCGAGTGATCTAGATACACGGAAAACTCGAAAGCACAACCCTCTCTTGACTCCTTTGGAGAATGGTTGGATTGGCAACTCTCCAAATCTCGCCGATGAAGAATTGACTGGCGGATCATCGACCCGGGTGCTTCCCTCTGCGAGAGGAAGATCGCATTCCACCCTCCAAGAGGGGCTGAATCCACCGAAGCGCGGTCCCTCCACCAAATCACCTCACTCCAGGACTGGAAAGTGGCTCGATGTTCTCGGGGCAGAAGACGATTTCTCTGCTCAGACAGAGAACTACAGTCTCCCAAACCGGGCGATGCGTCGCCCACCTTTGCGTAAATGCTATGCGAACGACATTCATCACCCACTGCGATCGCCCTTTGATGAGCGAACATCTGTTAGGTACGCCCAAATGGTCGGCCAAACTGGGTCAGGTAGCTGGCCCCGTAATATACGACGACCCAACTACCAGGATCGCCAACAGGAGCCAACTCGAACAGGCAGGTCTCAACCCAAACCCTCTAGCTGCCCTGAGAGTGTTGTTCCACGTCAATGCATCCCCTACAAAGGCAACCGAACAGCGTCGGATCGATGGGATGAAGTGACTCTTCCTTTCCACATCTCTCAAGTTGACGAGAGGGGCCAGTATCAGCAGCTTTTCGTCTTTGACGTGGATGCCTTTTATGTCTACGCATTCCTGCTCGTTGAGGATGTCGCAGAACTACAGGGTAGAAGTTCTCAGGAGCCATATTATGATGCTGAGAATTGGGGAACTTGGCTCGCAGAGGAAGATATTCATGGCACCGTGGGTGTTGACGAGAATCCCTCTTTGACGAAAATGCCAGACCTGGGTCTCCCCACGAGGTTGTTGAGGTTGCTAGCGGCGATGGTGGGAAAGTTGCGTTCTGGGATATCATCTGTACCACGTGCAATGGAAGGGACTGGCTGACGAATCCTACAGCGGTGGATGGTGATACCGACTCTGAAGGTGAATTGGGGGACCTCTGCTGTGTAAATTGCCATGGAAAAGACTGGTATAGGGTCCGCTGGTTGAGAACACGTCGCCACGAGCCCGATGTGGAATGTGAGCTCCATGATACCTGCTGTTGGAAATGCAAGGGAAGGGGCTGGTTGAAAACCGAAGCAGGCGTGGGACGAGGGAGAGCGCCGATGCGTCCTCGTTAACCAGTGAGAAATCAGAATCTCAAAGCGTGCTGAGCAGAATAGAGTGTTTGAGATATTATCAAATAGTTTTGGAGCATCATTCGCGAGCCGAGGCTTTACAAAGCTTTTGGTATTAGGGCTCTGCGTCGGGGACCCTTCTTGTACCAAGTCTGGGCAATTTTTAGGATGTAGCATTTCAGCCGACCTAATATTTAATGATTATTATCTAGTCCTGGGCTCCTACTTACCTCCTAGGTTCATAAACGTTCCGCAAATTCTGCCTCGCCCTCTCTGGGAGCAGACGTGTGACGGTACTCCTCAAAATGATAAATCACTCAGCCGACCTGCCTTGGAGTTATCAACTTCTTCAACTTGCAATGCAACGGATGGGCGGACAAATTGTCCATATCCATCTTTCCCTTCGCGCGATAGGGCCTTAAAAGACATCCTAGTCTATTCTCCGGTACTTGCGATGCTGAGGGCCTCCTTTCCCAGCTTAAAACTTGGACAGTGTCCTCTGCCATTTTGTCAAACGCTTTCATAGTGTGTGGTACCAGCGCCGCGAATCCCTCAGCCGATGCAGTTGCATACGAATTACCTCTCAACACTTACAACTCATCTCCCGAGCTCGGGGTGTTGTCACCGGGGAGCCAAACGGCCTTCTATCAAATCCTTTGAGCCTATTCGTGCTAGTTAACTATGGTTTCTGTTGATGTCAAAACAGCTGATGACCATTGAGGTAAAGTGAAATACCCATCAAATTGCACGTTCACCCACACTCAGCCCAGTTCACCGTTGCGTACTCAGAAGTGAAACTAGTAGGACACCCAGCCGGTATAAGGCATGCTGTGTGAGCATTTTGAAATTCCATATATTAAGAAGTCATTTCGTCATTTTGTGATTTCATCCATCTAAGCTTCTGCATATCTCTATTATTAGACAACAATTAATACCACCTTTATACCACCCAAGGTCTTGCAATCCAGGACTTCGAAGTCAGCATGTCTCGAAATAGGAGATGGCCGCGCGGCTTCGACTTGGATGATTTCAACAACGGTGTAAATTATCGAGATTACGCAAGAGGACCAGTTGTATACCATGGTAAGTCTCACCTGTGATTTTAACTTCCCTCCGAAATGGAGTAGCTGATGTTTTCGCAACAGACCACTATCCAAATAGTCAATTACGTCCAAGAGCACGACCAGGACCGAATCGAGGTGAACGTGGAGGACGAGGGAACGATGGATATTCCAATAGCTGGCAGGGAGGATACCGTCTCGGGGGTGATCTTGGAAGATACGGCAACAGGTACCGTGACCTTCCGGAATATGTGCGCCGCCTCAACCTCAATAGAGAGCTGCAAGGAGGCCATCAACGTCCCGATCTGTGGCAATCAGGCGAAACTCCCACTCCTCGCCAGCCAGTCCCGCGACCAGACACTCCAGAGCCGAATAATCAAACCCTCCCACAGCCACCGTCACGCCCCATGACTCCTCGGCCATCAACACCACAGCCACGGCCAAATCCAAGGGGAGGCGAAGATGGCGACGATTGCTTTACGCTCTGGGTTATACGTCTGGACACAGATCAGCACAGGTGTGTGGACGAGGAGTTATTCCGCCAGCCGTTCAGTCCGGATCCCATAATCATGGAGGACGATAGCATGCTCCAGCCTCAAGGGACCGTTGTCATTCCCATACAACCCCGAAGCCGATACAACATGGGAACCAGTGTAATGACCATTTCAAACACACTATACACCCCGACAGCAAGGCATTCAGAGTTGAGCATGCCGGTCTTGCAGAAGCAAGGTTTTCGCTTGGGTGAGATTCGTCACGCTGACCGCGCCCTCCTCAGGACCCTGCCTCGAGGTTTTGGGAGTAGTAGACTTTATGTCCTGCAGCATGATAACTTGCCGGGGATAGATATACTATATGCAGCCTGTCTAGATGGCGATCGCAATTGCCTATCAACAGGTGAAGCGAGGGTGAATAAGAGGAAGTGGATTGAAGGAGTCCAAAGCGGTATTCTTGGAAGAGCGGTTGACATGGACGGAACGCTTGGCTGGACAGAGGCTTCTGAGCACAGCAAGTTCGAGGATTTGGTACTCGATCCAGAGCACAGGTCAGCTGGCATCGATAGGATACCAGGTGATGAGGATATCACGACAGTATTGCACTGAGCTCCGCGTCAGAAGGGTTGGTTTTGGAAAGGGTCCAGGTGGTCTCTTCAGATAGCAATACACAGTTACCGCGAAAAGCTCTTCTATTTCAAGTCGATTCCATGTGAAGCATTAGTAAATATCACAGCGGCTTACAAGCCAGATTGAACTTCAAACATTCAATCGTCGTCTGAACTGCCGTAAAGCCCGGATAAATCTGCCATGGCTCCATTGTCTCCAACTTCAAAACGCAAATCTCCCCAGGGCTGCTGCCGAGGATACAACGGTCAAAGATCGATTAGAGTCATTTAGGTCCCGAATGGTTCATGAGATTATGCTGCAATGAGTAGATTTGAAGCTGAAGAAAGAATACTTGACCTTTGGTCAAAATCGAACAGGGGTAGATAGAGAGTATTTACTCCTCCGTAGAGACTACTTGCTCCTCCGTACCGATAAGTGAGCGATAAGGGACTGCACTGCGCCTGGTCACTTTTTGTTGGCGACAGGTCAGTGTCGTGTTATTGTTAGTATCATTATTAGGGGTCCTTTGGTGTCCGTACCAAAGAGAGTCTGTTCACTATCAAGCCCATCACAGGCGTAGTCAACGTCGCTTCTGTTGAGGGGTTTCCCAACCATGTTATCCATTTGATTTAAAGCAAGCAACAAAGCCCTCTGTGTCTCAGTCACTTCATCATGGCTGGCGACCACGACCGCCATGGCCTTCTGGCGGACAACCACTACGACAAAGATGCCACCCTCGTTGACTCAGACTCGGCATCAGATGCGGATGGTGGTGATGACAGACATTCAAGGGAATATGATGATGTCAAAGAGACCGATAGAGATATTCTCGAAGAGACGGAAGAACACGAGAGACTTCTGCAAAAGCCAGGACGATCGTTCCTAGGACTGCTCAATGGCGACAAGCGCGGTGATGCCCCTGGCAAGAAGGCGAAGAAGCGTGGGAGAAAGGCCAAAACACACAGAACAAGGCCCTCTCAAGATTCCGATATGTTCGAAATGGAGGGCGGCTTCAAAGATACCAGCTCACAGGAGTCTTCGGATTCCGAGATGAAAGGAACGAAATGGGACCGTCAACTACCCGCAAAGAAGCATCGAGGACGACTGACTATTGTATACTTGGCCATCATCGCTCTTTTCTTTGCGCTCGTATATGGTGCCTACAAAGCGTCCAAACAGCACATCCTTACCCCGACACACCACCGTCTGATCAATTTCTCTAATGGCACTCACAACTTCCGACCAACAACTATTCTGATATCTCTTGATGGCTTTCGCGCTGATTTCCTTAATCGCGACATTACTCCAGCATTGAATGCCTTCATCGCCAGTGGTGTCTCACCAACATACATGTTACCATCATTTCCCTCGGTCACATTCCCAAACCATTTTACTCTTGTAACAGGCCTATATCCTGAGAGTCATGGCATCGTTAGTAACCAGTTCTGGGACCCAGTTTTCCGGGAGGAATTCTACTACACAAATGTTGGCGTCTCGATGCAACCTAAGTGGTGGACCGCTGAACCGATCTGGGTCACCGCTGAAAATCAAAATGTCCGTACTGCCATCCACATGTGGCCAGGATCTGAAGCCCATATTCCCGACGTTGAACCCACATATCTTGACAAGTACAACGGGTCAGAAGCGCTACCACGAAAAGTAGATCGAATTTTACGCTGGCTCGATCTTCCAGGTGACGACGACAACGCTACTTCTGATGAGGATAAGCGGCCTCAACTTATTGCGGCGTACGTACCAGATGTTGATGCAGATGGTCATAAATATGGTCCCAACAGCACTGAGATTCGTGCTACCATCGCTGATGTGGACAGCATGCTTACGATGCTCGTTGAAGGGCTCTATAATCGTAACCTGACCGAGATAGTAAACATTGTAATAGTGTCCGATCACGGGATGGCGACTACATCTACACAAAGACTCATCCAACTTGATGATATGATGGATATGTCATTGATCGACCATATTGATGGTTGGCCCCTTCGGGGTCTCCGATTGAAAAACCCTGAGCGCGACGTTCCGATTCTTTACCAACAACTCTCGAAGGAGGCCGAAAAGGCTGGGACATTTGATGTTTACACCCCTGAGACGATGCCAGAACGCTATCATTTTTCCAATAACGACAGGATTGCTCCTCTCTGGATTGTTCCAAAGACAGGATGGGCAGTTGTTGAGAAACCCGACTTCGATGTTGCCGAGGCTCTTGCCACTGGAAAGGAATATGAGCCAAAGGGACTTCATGGCTATGATCATGAACACCCACTAATGCGTGCCATATTCGTTGCCCGAGGCCCTGCTTTTCCCCACGAGCCAAACAGCCGAGTTGAGGTTTTCCAGAATATTGAGGTTTATAACATTGTGTGCGATTCATTGGGTGTGGCACCGCATTCCAACAATGGAACTCTTAGACTGCCTTTGAATACAATTGGGCTTCATAGTGACTTCGATGCTCCCGGCCCGGAAACCCCTAGTGATCCAGTTCACCATGAAAACGGTGCAAACCTGACAGATGGTCAGGACTCGGCTGGGAAGACATCAGACACTCCAGCAGAGACAGGGAATACGGAGGATAAAGAAGATACGGCGGAAACGGCGGATACAGATGAAGATATTACTGACGATAAACAAGAGGACGCTATTGAGGAGAAGAGCAGTTGGTGGAAATTCCTTCACGATGGACTTGAAAAGGCAAAGGAATGGGCTAAGCAGTTTGTCGATTCGATCAAGGGCAACAAAGAAGGTGGAAGTGACAATGTTGAGGCTAGGCCAAGTGTTTCAGCTTGATGAACGCTGCCCTACTGGCTGGATGGGGGTTTATCCGACTAGATGGCATTGCAGTCGACAAAACCTTTCACCACCACGCTTCGTGGGAACTTGGAAGATTACTTCAGTGTTTTCGTCATCCATGCTCCTGAGCATGCAATCATTCTAACCACAGATCACGCCAGTCGATAATTGGTATCTGCCACCCTTTGAGTTGATGATCTCAGCAACATATTGCAATCGACACGATTTCATCCAGAACACATCAGCCGGGCGTGAGGGCTCGGCAGAGTCATCTGGCCACATTAGAGTCGTCCAGGCTGATATCAGGCGATGGCGATGGTGAGATGATGGCAATTCGAACGGCAAAGAAATCATTGGAATGGTGCAACCTTATCTGTCACATGCACCGGTGAGCATCGTCATCACCCCCAGGATGCCTCCATGGGGAGATGTCTCCGGACAACGGAGATGCATACCGGGGAAGTTCTAGAAAGATAGGCTTGCTCCATTTGGCCGAACCATTGACATTGCTGTCTTATGAGGCTTTTATCTCCAGACCAACTGCGTTAGCCGGGCATAGTTCGGGGATTTTCGGAAACATGGGGTTCATCGTTTGGGGTGGCAAGTATACAAAAGCCTTGCACATGGAACATTCCAAAGTCAATCATTATCGTTCTTGAGCTCCAGTTCATCTCTCTCTGTGCTGGTACACACTGACATAACATTCAATCGATAAAATCATGGCGCTAGTTATCGTCATTTCACCAACCAGGACCCAACTGCCACCCTCCCAACACTGGCACAGGAGGCCCACGATTCGAGAGAACTCCAGCCTTTCAAGCACACCCACAAACGAGACCCCAGTACAGAAAATAAGGCATTTACCCGTTGAAACTCAGCAGGAAGTATGAAGCATCGATTGCCACTACTTTTACTCCTCATATCTACACCAAATTGGGACGGCGCAGTGAGCTTCTGATGAAAAGAGAAACTTTCAAAAACAGAGAGATGGGAAGGAGCATGTTGGGGCACCAAAGCAAACCGACCACTCAAACTCACGAGCGGACACATGTTTCTTATGAAAATGGAAATGCATGATAACCTCCAAAGCACCACATGCATCATGCATGCACCCAAAAGTTACACTGGTCTTTCAGGGCACCTTGACAAACAATATGATCGAGCCCGGGCAGAGATGGCAGCACCTGCTTGAATCAAGCATCGGAGCAGATTGTGTCGTGCAGAGCACGGGGATCTCGAGGATCGAGGAAGGATGAACGGAATGTATGTATGTATTCATAGCCAGGGCGATAAGGACGACCTCTACGAACATGAAATGCAAACCCGCTTTTTCAATTCCATTGTATCCTGAAATGGCAACGCCTGTGTCTCCAGATCTCCATATCTTCTTTCCCCCCCCTCCAGACTCCAGCCAGAGTCATCATCTCCGGCACTTCCGAAATCCACCGAAGTAACTCAGCGGACATGCGAGTATGTACTTCGAGCGTAACGTGACTTCTGACTCTCGATTCGGCGTAGAATGACATGGGCACAGTATTACTATTTACATACCTACTGCACGTGCCATCCAATTTCCACAGACGTTTCAGGTTACCAGTTTGGACCGTCTACGAAGTATTATTATATCAGGCGAACACCCATCAGCAGGTCCATAACTACGACATATTACCTGAGCTTTCCACCGCAGTGGTCTGACCAAGAAGAGCACGGGCAAAATGGGGACGGAAGGAGCCGCCCCTTTTCCATGACTTATTGTTTTCGCCCGCACACTATCCGCATGTTTTTTTTTAAAATCAATAGGCATCGGCGGAAGCACATTACATTCTGCGTTATGACCGGTCTTACTCAGGATAATGCTCTGGAATGGCAGCGGGAGACGCATGGCCGCTAGTAGATGAAACAATAGCGATGAGCGAGGAAATGATATATCCGGTAAAAAAGATTCAACCGGGGGTGGGGGCATATACTCGTAGGTAACCGCGCGTTCAGGCATTGTCACCTTCCACATCCAACGAGGGACGTCGACCCGCGCACCCAAGGATCGAACATGGCTACACACTGTAAGTTTAGCCAACCCGAAAAAGTTCGCATTACGCGAGGCTCGCCCTCGCATGACGAGCTCGTAAGTCCCGTTCATAACGGCATGTGAAAAAAGAAACAGAGTTCCCACTTGTTAGTCGGTAGGGAGTATCTTGTGTTTGTTGTGGGGAACGTACCCAGCAAGGGGTGGCGGAGAGGCGTGTTTCAAGGCTCACGCTGAAACTACCTTATTTCAAGGTTGACAGACAACAACTCCATCATCCACCATCACATTCTCCAGTTTTTTGGGGGGGGGGGGAGGAGCTGGTCTGCCCCCGTACTGGAGGCTACGGACTGAGGACGGTGTACAGGTACCTTCCTTGATGGGGAGGAAGTGTTCGTATATGGCATGGACATTGTTTGTGTGGTCGTAAACTAATATTAGCTGATAGACAGATCCCTAACATCCAGGCGAGTCCGTGCTCACGCGTAAGTCATCGAAATTGCATCGTAGCCTGTTCACTGGTCAAGAGAGCAGGATGAAGGCTGGCCTTTACGACTCCGAGTACTCCGCACCTCACTTGCTCATCAAACGTGCCATTGAAGAAGTGAGCGGCGAACAGACCCGGGTTCTTAGGGTTGAAAAGAAAGCACTCTCTTCCCTTTCCCTGTTGAAGCTCAAGGCGCAAGCTCCTGGTTTGTACGAGCGGTTAATTACCTGGAAGCTCTTTGCAGCAGCTCCCCAAGCCGCCGAGCTTTCGGGTACCTGTGCAAGCTCAACTGCAGCCTGGGCACAGCTAGCCCATGGCGCCATAGCGCGCAAAAAGCCCCTTGCCAATCGATCCACGTTATCGATACTCGGCATCTTGTCGATGCCGCGATAGGGGAGGCGAGTCCCTATCCTAGGCTAGCTCATGAACGTTAGTTACTTCGGCGGGTAGGACACTACGAGTAGCTCCCTAGCCCCAGCGCTAATGTGCTCTTGCCCCTGCGAGGATCCTCGATCCTCGATTCTCCACAACTTAGAACTCCATCGACGCAGTATTCCGAACTATGGGCTGAGGTAGCACTGCAAAAAGCACGAAAGTAACACAGCATATTGCGCTTCCGTACTCGGTACGAGGCACTCGGCATATCGGTGAGCTTTGCGTAGCAGAAGCTCTCTCTTTTGTACCACGACTTGGCCGAATGCGGAGAGAAATGCATACATCTGTACATCCGATTGCAAAGAGCAACAACCATCGATTGTGGCGGTTGTTCCTTCCGCTACCCTGTCCTACGGCTGAAATGGCTGGCGGCTGAGACATTGTGAACACTCGCTGGTTGGATATAGAACTTGGAGAGGAGGGTAGAAGATTGTGATACAACAGGACCAATCGAGGTGTTGGGAACCTGAACAAGGTGATTTTTCACTGTTTTTAAATCTGGGCGTATTTACGGAGTAGATTATACAGCCAAACAGCTGGATGATACCTGTCAAGCTAGCTAGCTAGAAGAGCGACTTATACTTCAATCATCGCCATATTTTGCCTAGATGTTGTTGCTTACTAGATGTAGCAGAAATTTCAGTCCTTGAACACAAAAAGCGTTTGATGTTTCGGCAATATATCCATTGCTGTGTCTAAAAGGGTCACAGTGTTCTATATTTATGATACAATTTGTCATTTCACAATAAAGAGTAGACCAGAACCCGCGAACCTTAAAACTCTTTTGGTGTCCTTTTAACGGTCTCCCCCGATGCCCTTGCCCAAATATACCCAGCCCATAAGCCACTTTTTGTAGCGCTGTAAAGGGGAGGGATGCTCTCATGCTAAAGGAGTGATCATGAGATCCTTTGCTCTTCGTCGAATATTCATTTCACGTCATTAGGTGTAATTGATGGTGCTAAAAGAAATCTCCAGGGGTGGGTTTTTGATCTCCCCATCCCATGGGAAACAGTCGAATTGAAATAAGATTCCAAGTGAATTGGAATGCTGAAAAAGGCCCGCTCCAATTATAGGATGGCAGCAACCATGATAGCAGCAGCAGCTCCCGCAAGTTTGACAGCACCAGTAGGAAGAGGAGCTCCTCCAGTGAACGTGCTAGCAACCGGTGCGACGGGGACAGAGCTGGATGGCTTCAAGGTAGTTGGTGCTGGCGGTGGAGTAGTCACCGGAGCAGGTGGCGGCGGCGGTGGAGTAGTAGTCACTGGAGCTGGTGGCGGTGGTGGCGGCGGTGGCGGAGCGCTGGTAACGGGTACAGCACTGCTCCAATCTTGCCACTGGTGAGAGGTTGCTGGAAGTGGCTGGATAGAGGGTTCGATAGAGGTAGACCACTCCGACCACTCAGTAGAGACGGACGGAATAGGTGCAATTGAAGTGAATGGTACCGGAACTGGAGCAACAGAAGAAGCAGACCAGTCCTGCCAATGAGCAGATTCAGGAGCTGGTGGTATATTAGTGGTTGCAGGCTCCGGGGCTGGGGCAGGAGGAGGAGGAGGAGGAGGAGGTGGTGGTGGGACAGATGAACTGGAGGATGATGACCAATCCGCCCAAGAATGCGGAATAGGAGGGGATTGAGATGTTGTGGTGATCTCTGGGATAGGTTGAGGGGGAGGAGGGGGAGGAGGGATGGATGATGTCGAGCAAATCGTCGTTGTCGGAACTGGGGGAGGGGGAGGAGGGGGCTGTGTGGTAACTGGGATAGGTGCAAGGGATGATGTTGACGATGATTCTGGGCTCCAATCGCCCCAGGTATGCTCACCATTTCCACCCGATGGGCCTCCTTGCCAATCGTTCCAACCATTGCCACCGCCATTGCCAGGAGCTCCTGGTGGTCCTTGACCACCATGGCCACCACCAGGACCACCAGGACCACCAAAACCACCAGAGCCGCCACCGAAGCCGCCGTTGCCTCCTCCAGGAGAGCCGCCTCCGAATCCGCCTCCTTGGCCACCGCCAGGGGCCGCAACAGCCAGAGCAGCCAATGCAAGAATGATAGTAGACTTCATGATGATGTTGTTGGTTGTGATTGATGTTGATGATGGGTTAAATTAACGAGGCGGGTGAGTATTATGATGTTTTGGTTCAAGGTCTTGAAAGTATGGGAGACCTTGATATTGAACGAAAGACTCAGAATACTCTGTAGTGAACGATCTGATAGCGAGAGATGAGGAAAGAAGGAACATGAACAAAGCGAGAGGGAAGGGACTTCAAATACTCATTAAAGGGGGACATGCCGTCACGTAGATCGAGTGTGACTGACATCCATCTTTGATGACTAGCCGTACGTTAGTTTCCACACCGAAGTGGCAGGTTAGTCAACCAACGCGCACTGTTGACCATGTCAGAGTCTCCGAGCGTCAAATGTTTGCTGAGGTTTTTCATGAGTGGAGTGGTTAGAATAGGAGTTCAGGCCAGGCCTAACCAGGATAGATGCAGAAAGTGGGTAAAGCGATCGCACCGAGCAGGGTGCGGGAAGGCTGGAACCACGCACGGCTCAGGGGATCCTAGCACTCTCCGAGTCCACGGGGGACAATGCGAAAACTGGACTGACCACAGCGACAACAATAATGAAATAGCGCTGGCGGGGAAAGGCTGATATTCCTTGTGGCGTATGAGCAGGTGGATATATGGTGAAACGGCACCAACCTCGCCAAGGGGGACTATGGCCGCCTAGGTACCTGGGTAGCTTCGGTTGGCAGCGCGATAATGCAGGGGAACCCCGTGCTGAGGGATACAATGGGGCTCCCTCGGGCCCTCGGGCGAGTTGCCAGTGAGGACAGTTATGGCTGGATCTGAGCGAGTAGAAGGCTTCCCGCCGAAAGCTCCCACCCAGGTGGCTTTGTGGCTGCTGGCGATCAGGAGGCTGGCCGTTCGGTAGCCCAGCCAATAAACGAACCCAGCCCACAGGTTCGGGATCAGCGAGAGGCCCCAGGGTCCGTCTGACCTTGTTCCCAGCAGGCGGTGGGAGAGAGAGGGCGTGTTCTAAGCTCAAAGGGCTGGTGGTTGGCTGGTTGGTTTATACCATTGATTGCAAGGACTTCAAGGCGGACGTTTTTACCCTTTCATGTTGTTGGGGCTCCTGCCCTGAGGCCGCTCATGGTCGTGGCTTCCTCCCCAGCAAAGGCGTGTGGTTTTCGTGGACCCAGCGTGTGCCTTCCTTCTGGGACGCGTCTCCGCACCGCACAAATGGCAAGATCACATGTCCATGGCACGTTGTATAGTAATCGTGATTGGGAAGGCGCGGGGTTTCGGGGCTCTTCCTCCCCTACATTGGTGATCAGCGATCGGTGATGAGGAGGCCGTCGATACGACTCAGCTGCCCATCAAAAGTCAATCAAACACCTTGAATGCCATAGCCACCTCTTACTCATTTCCAGGTCGTTTCATAATTCCAAGGCTGTCATTGACTTGGGCCTGTAAAGTTGTAATTCAAATCTACCCATCAAGCAGCCCTC